>Ga0190360_1000928_pt1 | contig 15543 bp, 15 predicted proteins | sample 48721834_MG_FD_161271 | JGI IMG/M metagenome (GOLD analysis project Ga0190360, IMG submission 161271) | Hydrothermal vent microbial mat bacterial communities from Southern Trench, Guaymas Basin, Mexico - 4872-18-3-4_MG | ecosystem: Environmental > Aquatic > Marine > Hydrothermal vents >... | reverse complement strand
TTTTTACGATGTCGCAACATACAATTTCGAGAACCTTGAGCAAAGCAATACTAAAGCCAAAAGTTCGCATTAAATTAAAGATTTGGAATACTTACTTGACTGGTAAGTTAGTTAAGTTTGATAATTATATGAACTTGATAGTAGAAAATGCAAAAGAGATTTACTTTGGAAGAGGGGGCAAGAGGAGCAAGAACCTTGGAACCGTCATGATTCGAGGGGCTTCTGTAATCTTCATTGGTCAGGATAGAGAGAAACTTATTTTTTCAGAAATAGATGAAGAAAAATTGATGCATCGAGAAGAATTTGATGAGTAAAAATAATTAGTGGAGTGGATATAATATGGGAAAAGGTACACCAAGCAAGGGAAAGAAAAATAAGGCAGCTTCACACAAAACGTGTAGAAGATGCGGTAGGCATTCATACCATAGAAGTAAGAGATATTGTGCATATTGTGGATTTGGAAGAAGTGCCAAATGGCGAAAGCCTGCTTGGAGAAATAGGTATCATGCCTTTAATGGTAATAAAGGATTTTGCAAGTAGATTTAGTTAAGATTTAACTATTTATCTTATTTGGCATCTCGTTTTCTGCATGTTTATATTGATAATAAAAGTTTCATTTTTATGTTAAAATAGCTATATTTTTTAATAATAGAGTTAAATCTTAATAAATTAAGATATAATTAATCCTAGATAAAGTGATTGAATCTAAAATTGTGAGCAAGTTAAATTCAGAGCTTCAAAAATTGGAGAATTTTAGCGGTGTAATTGGATTTTTAGTCATTGACATGAATGGATTGACAATCACGTCTTTTTTACCAAGAAACATTGATGAAAAATCAGTTGGAGCGCTTTCAGCTTCGATATTCGAAGCCATGGAAGCTGCTTCCTCTGAAATAAGCGATGAAATTATTAATGTTACTGTTGAATACGACGACATTCAGTTAATAATGCTTAAAATCAATGAAAATGCTTTATTAGGAGTATTTACTGAATTAAATATCGATTTTGGATTATTGATGATAGAATTAGAAGAATTAATTGAAAATATTAATAACATAATTGGAGGGAATGAAAATTCTAACTAAGGACGATAAAGAAAGATATTCTAGGCAGATAATATCTCCTTTAATAGGTGAAGAAGGACAAGAAAAAATATCCCAAATAAGAGTCTTGCAAATTGGAGCTGGTGGATTAGGTTCCCCCTGTGCATATTACTTAGTTGCTGCTGGAATTAAAGAATTAACGATTGTAGATAACGATATCGTTTCACTATCAAACCTTCAACGCCAAATTTTATACAATGAAACCCATATTGGGAAAGACAAGGCAAGCGTGGCAAAAAGCGTTTTATCTCGTTTAAATTCGAAAGTAGAGATAAAAACATACAAGGATCTTGTAGATGATGAGTCAATTGAAAAGTATGTTAATAATCAAGATTTTATAATTGATTGCAGTGATAATCTTAAGACTAAATTCTTGGTAAATAGAACTGCTTTAAAACATAAGATGCAATGCATAATTGCTGGTATAAAAGATTTTTATGGTCAAATAATTAACATTAAACCAAAAAAAACTGCTTGTTATCAATGTATATTTAATGAGCCAATGGAAGAACAAGAAAATCAAAAGCCATTACCTGTTATTGGCGTAACACCCGGAATCTTGGGAACGCTTGAAGCCTTAGAGGTCATTAAAACGGCTTTAGGATTACCAAATCTTGAAAATAAGATAATGATGGTCAATTTGGTTGAATTAACGTTCAATACTATAGATGTAGTGAAGAATGAAGAGTGCCTATGTTCTAAAATTTAATATATTTTTAATTTAGAATCCTATATAGAGAAAGAAGGAAAAAAAATAAGAGATTTATTTTTTAAACTATTTTATAAGTATTTTTTCGCTAATAGTGCGAGAACACCTGCGTAAAAGATGGCGTTCAGAATTCCTATGATGAAAATGCTTATGTACGCTCCAGTATATCCATAGTCGCTAACATATGTTGAAAAAAGGATCACCAATGATGGAGAGTAAGATTGACCGATTCCAATAAATATAACAAATCCAAAAGTACTGAGTATAGCAGTTAATAACCATGCTCCCATACTAGTGTTTAAGGAATCTCCTAAGCGAGCTGCGACAATTGAAGAGAGTAATGGAGGTAAGACAGCTCCTAAAAAGACTAGAGTTGTAGTTAAATAATCTGTTGATGAAAGAAATGCTAATATTCCATTATCAAGCCAAGCTTTACTTGGGACTACTCCAATTGGCAAAAAGATTGATGCAAAAATGTAAAGAATGTCTCCTGATGGAAATGACGGTGATAAGAACATGCTTATTAACATGAATACCGCATTTAAGCCCAAGTAAATGGCAAGAGATATTAAAAACGTTTTTAAAAAATTCATAGATTTATCGACTCCTAAAAATATGATGCATTTTAAATTAATTTCTACTATATATTTATTTCTTAGTGTTTTCAACTATTTAAATATTTAAAATATTTTTTAATCAATATAAATAAAATTACATGTTTCTCAAATCAAGTTCGAATGTTTGAATAATGAAATTGCAAATTAATAAAGATTTCAAATAAAATTTAGTTAAAATAAAATTAATTATAAATTTTTAAATTCTGGATGTTCTAAAAAGTAGTTTTTGAAATTCTGTCCATTCTGAACATATGCTCCAGAAGTTTTTTCCCCGACCAATTTTCCAGTTTTCGGGAGTTCTTTTTTGATCTCTGCAGGAATGCCCACGGCTAAAGTTCTGGGAGGTAATTCTTTATTAACTAACACGGCACCAGCTCCCAGCATTGATCCATCCCCCATTTTTGATCGATGTAAGACATTAGAACCAATTCCTACTAAACAACCATTTCCAATGACACAAGGACCATGAATCATTGCATGGTGTCCTATAATGCAATCATCCCCAATTTCTACCGAACTGTTAATTTCTATGTGAATCGTGACATTTTCCTGAATGCTGGTATTTTTTCCAATTTTTATTGAACCCCAATCACCCCGCAAAACGGCACCAAACCACACGTTAGCCCCTTCTCCGATGGTTACATCTCCAATTATTACCGCAGTGGGCGCTATATAAGCAGTCTCGTGAATTTGGGGTTCTTTACCATTTACCGGACTAGGCATTATAATTGGCATTTTAATCTCAAATATCATTTTAATTAATTGGTGATTGAAATATTTGGAATAATAAGAAATTTTTGGAAGTTTTATCATCAAAATTAGATTTATTTATAAATGTGAAAGAAAACAATCATGTTTCTAAATAGATATTATATTTTTCCAAAGTTAAGTTTTTTAAGGACAAAGATTATAATGAGTTTATATGAGATGATGAACAAGATCTCTTTTATTTATAACTTTATTTTAATACATGATTGATAAAGAAAAAAGGTGTTTTCATGCAATTAAAGCAAATTTTTACGCCAGATTTTGATGAACGCATTTCAAGAATGAAAAATAGGATAATTTCTCAACCACACGAGATTTGCATCGAACGAGCAAGAATTTTCACTGATTCTTACAAGAAAACAAGAGGAGAACCGAGTCAAATTAGATTTGCTAAAGCCTTGGCAGACGTTTTAGATAAAATGTCCATAAAAATTTGGGAGGATGAATTCATTGTTGGAAATCGATGTTCAAAATTAGTTGGAACTCCATTATATCCAGAAGTTAGAATAGATACCATTGAATTGGATTTAGATTTATATGATACCCGTCCTGTCCAAAAATTTTTATTAAGTGAAAAAGATCGTAAAGAATTAAGAGAACAGATAATACCATATTGGAAAAACGAAGAAGATACGGTTCAAGAACGTTTTGTTTCTTATTTAAGTGAAGATTTAAAACAAAGAATGCTTGATTTAGTATACGTAATTGATACCGATATGACAAATGGTATTGGACACTTCTTTCCAGGTCATGAAAATGTATTTAAATATGGATACGATGGATTGCTTGAGACCGTTGAAAATAAGTTAAAAGATGATTCAATTGAAGAAGAACAACAATTATTTTTAAATTCTGTTGCCATAGTTTTAAAAGCTGTTAAAAATTTTATCCTGAGATTTTCAAGATTAGCGAACGATATGGCTGAAAAGGAGGAAAACCCTAAAAGAAAGGCAGAATTAAAAGAAATAGCTAAAATTTGTTCTAGCATATCTTGTAATCCCCCAAAGAATTTTAAAGAAGCAATTCAATTGCTATATTTCACTCATTTAATATGTGGAATAGAAGATGGAGGATTTGCAATAAGTATTGGGCGTTTTGATCAATTATTATTTCCATATTATCAGAAAGATAAGAAAGAAGGAATAATCGATGATGAAATTGTTAAATTCCTCATAAAATGCTTTTTCATTAAACTTTCAACTTTATGGAATTATGTCCTGAATAAAGGAATAATTGCTGCTGAAGGACCACCAATAGCTGAAAATCTGACAGTAGGGGGGCTTGATCGAAATGGAAATGATGCAACAAACGATTTATCTTATCTAACTTTAGAATCCTATGCCGAGCTTCAAACTGTTCAACCAACTTTTTCGGTGAGAGTCCACGAAAATACTCCAACAGAATTTTTAATTAGAGTTGGAGAGGCTGTAAAAGCGGGTGCTAGCATTGCATTATTTAATGATGATGTAATGATTCCTGGATTAGTTAACTTAGGATATTCATTAGAAGATGCCAGAGAATATGCACCAATTGGTTGTGTGGAACCTGCTCATCCACATAAAACTTTAGGATGCACGAATGCATCTCAAATAAATGTTGTCAAGTGCCTTGAACTTGCATTAAATAATGGAGTTGATATGTTCAAGCGACAAAAAATTGGTTTAGATACTTCAAAAGAAATAAAATCTTATGAAGATCTGTGGAATGCCTTTAAGGAACAATTACAATTTTTCTTAAAATCACTAGTTGATACGATGTATTATTTAGATAAAGCTATTTCAGAACTTAGTCCACAACCATTTTTATCTTCCACAATAGATGATTGCATCAATCGAGGAAAAGATATCACTAATGGAGGAGCAATTTATGATTTCACCACGACTCAATTAATAGGACTGGCGACAGTAGCAGATAGTTTAGCTGTAATAAAGAAAATTGTTTTCGAAAATAAAGAATTATCAATCGAAGAATTAACCGAAATGTTAAAAAGGAATTACAGAGGAACTTATCGGGAGAAAAAGGGAGAAGAATGGAGACAAATCTTTTTAAACAAAATTCCCAAATTTGGTAATGACATTGATGATGTGGACCTTATTGCTAGAGATGTAGCAAGATTATTTTGCGAAGAAGTTAGAAAACATAAAAATTATCGAGGAGGTAATTATAATCCAGGTATATATTCTACATCTTTTCATTTAGCATTTGGAGCATTTACAGCAGCTAGTGCAGATGGACGAAAATCACGAGATCCTCTTTCAAATGGTGTTGGACCATCTAACGGGGTGGATAAAAAGGGACCAACGGCAATCCTGAACTCGGTCAAAAAACTTGACAATAGCTTGCAAACAAACGGTAATTCATTAATCTTGGCATACAATCCCAGTAGTTTTAGAGTAGATCTATTTCCAGCATTGATCCGCTCTTATTTTGTAAAGGATGGAGGATACCACGTTCAATTTAATGTTGTCGGAAAGCAAACTCTTTGCGATGCCCAAAAACACCCTGAAAGATATCCTGGTTTAGTTGTAAGAATTGCTGGATATTCTGTTCTGTTTAATGAACTTTCTAAAACAGCCCAAGATGATATAATAGCTAGAACCGAATATTAAATCATGAATTCCTTATTTTTCTTGAAAATAAGATATATTTTTTATAATTTTATTAATTTTTATAAAAAATACTTGATTTTAAGCAACTTTAAGGCCTAAATGCGAAAAAGGAATTCAAAATCAATAATTTTAAATCATAATTGTTAAACTTGCAATTGTAAATTTATAAATGCATTTTTTCATTGTTCTTCATTGAAATTTTGATTTTTATTCTTACAAGAATTAAATTAAATATAACTCAAAGATTTATAAGAAAAAATTGGATTATTTATTCAATTAATAACTATAAAACTCATGATTGAAAAATGAATTTAACAGAATTACAAGAAGAAATTATCTCTTTAAAAAAAAAATTGAACGTGACCATTCTTGCCCATTATTATCAAACTTTAGATATTCAAGAAATAGCGGATTATTTAGGAGATTCTCTGGGGCTTTCTAAGATTGCCAAGGAAAAAGCAAGAACAAAATACATAATTTTTGCTGGAGTGGATTTCATGGCAGAAACAGCTTCTATTTTAAATCAAGATAAACACGTGTTAATTCCTAATCCAGAATCTTGCTGCCCAATGGCTGCTTTTTTAACAGATGAAATGGTCAGGGAATATAAGAAGAAATGTCCAGGTTTACCGGTAGTTACCTATGTAAATAGTACAGCTGCAGTAAAAGCAGAATCAGATGTTTGTTGTACGTCTTCTAATGCAGTAAAAATAGTAAAAAGAATTAGCGAAGAATATGGAGTTGATGCTGTACTTTTTGGTCCTGACTATAATTTAGCAGATTATGCAGAACAACAATCTGGTATTAAAACTATAAAAATGCCAGAAAATGGCCATTGTTACGTACATTCACAATTGACGATAGAAGAAATAAAAGAAAGAAGAAAAGAACATCCAAATGCATTATTCCTCGTGCATCCTGAATGCACGAGAGATGTACGAGAAAGTTCTGATTTCGTAGGATCAACTGCCCAGATGTATAATCGGGTTAAAAATAGTTCTAACAATGAAAAAGAATTCATTATTGGAACCGAAATAGGGTTAATGGAAAGAATGGCGCAAGATTTTCCTGATAAAAAATTTTATTTAGCAAGTAAAAAGATGGTATGCTATAACATGAAAAAGCACACAATAGAATTAATCAAGCATGTCCTAGAGAATTTAAGTGATCCTTTCTTTGAAGTTAAAGTTCCTATAGAAACAGCCAAGAGAGCATTGAAACCAATAGAAAAAATGTTAGAATATTCACGATGATATTTCATAAAGATTATAAATCATTCTTGTTTTGTTAGAGAAGTTCCACAATTTGGGCATTCTCCCCAACTCAATTTAACATAATAATGACAATTTGGATTAGGGCATTCAATTTCGGAATCTTCAAGTTCGAGTTTCTTCTTGAACATCATGCTAACCTTACTTGCAGTAGAAATATCTTGAATTAATTGTTCAGGTTTGAATTCTATTCCACATCTTGGACATTTATTCACTATATCCGATTCCAACATCGTCTTTCCGCATTTTGGGCAAAAACCACGAACCTTCTCAATTAACTCATCGAAAAACTGGTTGATATCTTCATTAATTGCAACGACATTTAAATCTTCATACCTCTCTGAACCTTCAATGATGTTTATCAATGAATTCAAACCACCTTTAGAGCGAGCAAGTTTTTCAGACTGTAATGCCAAGTCCATGAGAAAAGTTTTTGAGAAGCCCATATCTAAAGCATTTTTTATCAGAATTTTTTCAATTAGCATTTCAAAGGGTTCTTTTATTCCTATAATGCCCTTGCTAGGATCGGCATCCCATATCAGGTCCATTTTAATTAATTCTCCTGATATTTTTTCAGCTATAGCGTCAAGATCCAAGATGGACTTCAGTCCGCTTAAATTCATCTTGATTAAAATATCCTGTAAAGTTTCATTTATTAAGTGAAGGGTCATTGTTCCTACAATGTCCTTTTCATGAAAGAAAAACATGTCTTCCATTCTTTGGAACATGTAAAATCCAAGATTACTTGACATTATTTTATCAATATAAAATTCTATTCTCAATTTTTTGACATTGTAATGCTTACAAAATTCTTTCAATTCAAATTTATATTCTTTAGTTGTAACTGAATTTAGAAAGATATAAAACATTGTTAAAAATAAATCTTCATTTTTTTCAATTGATAAAAATTTATCTCCAATTTTAGATATAATCCCTACAATTTTAAAGATTATTGAATCTTCAATGCTAATTTTCTTATAAAATTTAATGAGATCATCTAATTTGAGTGTGATATCCCTTAATTTGTCATAGTATAATAAATTATCTTCTTGATTAAAGAATTTCTTGTTTATTTCTTCTATTCCTTTATTAGTAATGTAATAACGAGGTTTTTTATCCTCGTGAATCTTTTTCTTTATTAAATCTTGGTCCAAAAGCTTGTTTAGATATTTTGAAAGAGTTGATTTGCTCATGTTGCTAATCTTTTCAAAATCAGTAAACCTTTGTGGTCCCATATTCTTAAGTAAGAATAAAATGCGCTGTTCGTAATCCAATTTAGTGATTAATGAATGAATTTTTGACTTAATTAAGTTATCAGCACTTTTATTTGACATATTGTAAAAATCAAATTTATATTATTTAAACCTTTGTTCGAACTAATATATTTATATCAAACTCAAACAAAAGTATAAAACTTTATTATTAACATTAAATTTTATCATAAATTGTTTAGCTTTAAAAAAGAGCTTTTGGAAGTATAAAAGCTTTAAAGTATTCATAAATGTTTTTGGAAAAGGAAAAATGTGAAAATATTAATTTTAAGTACACATTAGAGGTTTAATGTCAATTGTTAGCTTAATAATGTTTAATTTTTAAAACAATTAACTTTTTATTTAAAAATCTATTTTCTCTTAAATTGTAAGTAAATTAATAAAAATTTCTCGTGATAACATGTCGCTTCAAAACCCTAACATTTTAGAAAGGATTAAAAGGATTGAAGAAAGGTTGGACATGATCGAAAAACGATTATTAAGGATAGAACAACGAATAGGACATATTCCACCAAGCCCTCCGCCACCACCAGAACCATTCAAACCTCCAGGACCTCCTGAACCTTTTAAATTTTAAGTGATTGAATGTTATTTTTTAAGAGTTAGGTCATAATCCTTAGCTTGTAATAGTTCAAACCTTAGTATAATTTAAGAACGAAAGACCTTAATTAAAAATTCTTTTATTTTAAGTTTAAATAAAAATTAAAATTAATAATTAAAAAGTCTGATAAAAATGGCACAATACAGGTTTAGATTAACTGGAGTTCCTCCAGATCAAGCCATGAAAATGATTGAGATTGATCCAAATCAAAATATAGCAGAGATTAAAAAAACCGTTCAAAGAGAATATAAATTAAACCCAATTCTCGCAATTCAATTTATTTTTAAAGGAAAAGTTTTACCAGACGATCTCAAGTTCTCGAAGATAGGAATCCATCCTAAGAAGGATGTCATTACTGTCATGGCGACTCAAGCTGGAGGGATCTAATTAATTTATTTTAATTGTTTTATTATTTTTCCTATTTTTTTTTGTATATCTTATTAATTTAGTTATTTTTTAGAAATTTATTAATAAGATTTTAAATTTCACTTTAATTTAATAAAAATAATCTTTAATCAGATTTTTTACTTTAAAATGGAAGAAAGAACAAGAATTTCTATTCAAAAAATCAAGGATAATGCTATTAAAACAGCAGTATTTAATGCTTTAAACGACATAAACGCAAATTCATTATTTAAGAAAATTGGAATGAAAATTCTTATCAAACCCAATATTTTAATGGCAAAACCGGCTGAAGATGCTGTAGATACCCATCCAGAAGTGGTTCGTTCTGTCATACAATGGATAAAACAATTTAAACCTGCAAAAATTTATGTTTGCGATTCTAGTGGTGGCCAAAAACCAGGAATCACGGAAGAATCAATCAAAGTAAGTGGAATAGGAAAAGTTTGTGAAGAAGAAGGGGCAGAATGTATCCCATTCGAAAAGACTAAGCGAAAGTACTACAAAATTGAAAATCCACTAGAGTTAGAAGGGATATATTCTTCAGAATTATTAAAAGAAGTTGATTTGATTGTAAACGTGCCAAAAATTAAAACTCATGGACAATGTTTATTAACGTGTAGCATAAAAAACATGTTTGGAACCGTCCTTTTATCAAATAAAGCGAGAGTTCATGCCAATGCAGCTACATTGGATAGATTTACATCAGCTTTAGTTGATATATATTCTGTTTCTAAACCTCAATTAACGATCGTTGATGGATATCTTTGTCAAGAAGGGCAGGGTCCTTCTAAGGGTGATATTGTAAAATTAGGAATCATTTTAGCTGGGTTTGATGGTGTTGCTCTTGATAGTGTAATTTGTAAAATTATTGGGTTTGATATATCTGATGTTTTATATCTAAAAAAAGCAGAGTCAAGAAATTTAGGAACTACTAAATTAGAAAATATTGAGCTCTTAGGAGAAGATCTTGAATCTGTAAAAAGAAGCTTTAAAAAACCCAAAATCCATCCAGTTTCAATTCCAGTTCCTCATTGGTTGGCAAATTACATCGGAAAGACTGTTTTTAAAGCAAGAGTAGAATTTGACAAAAAAAAGTGTAGATTATGTGGTACATGCTGGGATAATTGTCCAGTAAAAGCAATAAATCCACCTGAGGTTATTAAAAAAGGAAATGTTCCAAAATGGAATAAGAAAAAATGCATTACTTGTTATTGTTGTGTTGAATTATGCCCATATCAAGCAGTAGATTTCAAATTAAATTTCGCAAAAAATTTCATGTTATCTTGGTTAGGATTAAGTTGCATCATTATCATTTTGGCTATAATTGGGATTATTTTTTGGTTAATTTGAAAAATCTTTTTATTTTAATTAATCCAATTTAAAAAATGAAAAATATTTAATAAAATAATGAAAAGCTCTTGAGAAATTTATAATATTTTTTCATTTTAAGTAAATATATTAAAAAACAAGGTTTTTACTAAACATTAATTAAGATAATACTACTAAAATTAAAAATTCTTGAATATTTTTAAGCTTAAAATCTATATTATATATAATATTTACTTGTAATGTATAAAACTTGAAACGGGGCATTAAATTGAAATTTACCGTGTTAAATGGAAGTCCAAAAGGAAATGAAAGCGTGTCTTTACACTACATATTATATATTCAAAAAAAGCATCCAGAACATGAATATAAAGTTTATAATGTTGCGCAAAAAATAAAAAGATTAGAAAAGGATTCAAGCAAATTGCATGAAGTTCTTGAAGATATTAAATCATCTGATGGAGTAATTTGGAGTTTTCCAGTTTATGTAATGTTGATTTGCTCTCAATTCAAAAGGTTCATCGAACTAATCTTTGAAAATAGTGCCGAAAGTTATTTTAAAGATAAATATACTGTTGCTCTCTCAACATCAATTCACTTTTATGATCATACTGCTAATAATTATATTCACTCAATTTGCGACGATTTAGGAATGAAATATGTTGATTATTTTGCAGCAGATAGTTGGGATCTATTATATCCGGATAGAAGAAAAAAATGGTTAATCTTCATGGAAGCGTTCTTTAAAGCGATTGAAAATAATGAACCAACCGTTAAATATTATAAGCCTCTCGAATACAGAGATTTTACATATGAACCGCAAGAGTTATCCATTTATGGTGATAAAATAGATACTAAAGGAAAAAAAGTCTTAATCCTCTCCGAAGATACCAGCAATGATTCCAATTTAGGAAAAATGGTTAATTTTTTAAAAAATGTGTTTTCAAACAATGTTGAATTAGTAAATATACATGATATCAATATGGCTGGACCTTGTATAGGTTGCGTGAGGTGTGGATATAACCACGAATGTGTTTACAAGGATAAAGATGGTTTCACGGACTTTTGGAACAACAAGGTTCTTAAAACTGATATCTTAATATTCGCTGGCAATATAAAAGATAGATATCTTTCATCTCGATGGAAAATGATTTTTGACAGGTCATTTTTCAATAACCATGTTCCCACTTTAATGAACAAGCAAATTGGATACATCATATCTGGTCCTTTCAGTCAAATACCTAACTTAAAAGAAATGTTCACGGCACAAGCAGAACTCCAGAGGGCTAATATAGTAAATTTCATTTCAGATGAGTTCGGAGATTCCAAATATATCAGCTCTTTATTATACATTTTAGCTAAAAAAGCTGTAGAGTTTTCACGCAATAATTTCGTTAAAATGCATACATTTCTTGGAGAAGGCGGAATGAAAATTTTCAGGGATGATATATACGGCAGGAATCGATTCGTATTTTTAGCAGACCATGAATGGTATGAAAAACATGGAGTCTATGATACCTTCCCTCAAAACGATGAAAGGGCTAAAAAAATGAATGAAAAATTGATTCCATTAATGAAAATAGATAAAGTAAGAAATAAAATTAACATGGTACAAGAGTTCCTTCGTCCTTTCAAAAAATTAATCGAAAAAGTAGAATAATGAGATTTTTTTTAAAACATATTAATTAAAATACTAATCAGAGGCATAAAAAAAATGGTTTGGGGCGGGTCTTTAAACAAAAAAGGCACGGATCGTGTGAGAGAGTTGAAAAAAGCTGATGAAGCAATAAAATTCTTGGAAAAGTTAAAGGAGAATTTAGATTCAAAAGATAAAGAAATTATGGATAAAACCATTGATATTATTTTAAATTTTTTTACTAAATAAACTTTCTTTTGTTTTAACGCTAAAATTTTATAATATCAATTATAATTAAGTCATACTTCCATTAATGAAAAAAAAAATTTTTTTCATTTTTATTATTTCATTTTTTTTTCTCCTTTAACTTATAATTTACTGATCTTTATCTATATCATAAATTATTTCTAAAGCTATTTACGAGAAATTATCAAATGATTATTAAAATTTAAAAATAAATTTCACTTTTTTTTATTAAAACAACTAATTACTTTCAAATAGTGGAATTTAAACTGGTTAAATTGGGTGATTCACATTTGTTAAAAAATTATGATATAATTCGACTTTTGGGAGGACATTCTGACTCTGTATATGCCGTTGCCATCACGCCGGACGGAAGGCACGTGATCAGCGGCTCGGAAGACAAGACCGTGAGGATCTGGGATTTGGAATCGGGAAGGTAAGTGCAAGTGCTCAAGGGACATCATGATCCTGTAAGTGCTGTTGCCGTCACGCCGGATGGAAGGCACGTGATCAGTGGCTCGTCCGACAAGACCGTGAGGATCTGGGTTTTGGAATCGGGAAGGCAAGTGCGAGTGCTAAAAGCTTTCTCTTATCCCATATTAAGCTTGACCATTAGCCTTGATATTAAATTTATTATTTTGGCACATGGTATTGATATTGAAATTTTAAGATTTTTTACTAAAGAGAAAAGAAATAAAGTTTTAAAAATCCTTGAATTTATTTTTAAGAAAGAACGTTTTCCTATTAGAAGCGAAATGATAAGAGATTTAAGTTTCGCTGTTGGAGAAGTAAACGAGTATATAAACCTGTTAAAAGATCCTTTCAATGATATACCTCTTTTAAATAATTTAGCTTTAGAGCTTAAGGCAGAAAAAGTAATTAAAAGAGTTAAGGAACCAAATCTTTATGATTTAATGAAGAAACTAGATTTCTATTATGAAGAGGCTTTACTTATTGGAAAATATTTATTAGAAAGTAATTTAATTAAAACCTTTCCTTTAGTTCCTTCATATTCAGAAAAAGAAGTCAGAGTAAAAAAAAAGAATCTAATAAAAGAACCTGATTTAACTAGCTTTCAATCTGAAGTGATGCAACAAGCAGATTTAGAAATCGCGTGGGGAGGGGCTTGGAAGATTGAGGGAAACCAAAGTGTTTTCTATTTCAAAGTTAAAGTTAAGAATGTTTCCAGTTTCATAATTTCAAACATAAAAATTATTCTCTCTTACATTCCAAATGGACTGGATTCAGAAAAATTAGAATCCACTATAAACATTTTAAAGCCAAATGCTTTAGAAAGCCCTACTTTTAAATTAATTGCTAAAGAGGATTGCGTTGGTGATTTTATCCAAGGGATTATAGTTTACCTTGATCATTTAGGAACACAGAAGACGATTGAAATAAAACCATTTAAGATTAAATATGTCTGCAATTTATTGAGACCAAAACCAATTTCTTTGGAGGAATATTATGAAAAAGTAGAGTTTATGGAGCAAGACAAGATTTTAATTAATAGTTATCTTAACATTGATAAACTAGAATCGTTTATTGAAAGGGTGATTAGAGAATGCAATTTTGCTTTGATCGAGCAGATAAAAGACTTGCAGAGAGAAAATATTCGCACGATCCAAGGTTTTGCCCAAGGTATTTATGACAAGCAAGATGTAGGACTATCGATCGTTCTCAAAAAGGTAGAAAAAGGCACTAATTTGGCAATAAAAGCCATGTCTGAGAGAGGAGAAAAAATCTTGGATATTTTGAGGGATTTTAGTACAAAATTGGACGATATCAAGAGCGATACCGAGTTAATTAAAGAGTACACTTCTCAAATAGAAAGCTTGTTTGACAATTTGGGCAAACTAGATGATATCGAACAATTTTTAAGAGAACACCTAGCTTCTAATTGGGAGAAAATTAAAGGTGCTTGGGAAGATTATAGGGAAAAAAAGATTAATAGGAAAGAATTTATTAAAAAATGTATTAAGATTTTAGGGAAGTTATTCATTAAAAAGATATTGGGAAGATTTTTTTAATTTAATAATTCATGAAAATTTTCAAATTTAATTTTTTTCCAAAATATGTTGTAAAGCTCATTTAGCTAATTCATTATTAAAAGGAATCTAACTGAAGAAAAGAATTATTTTTTTAATCATTTTAACCAATTCATTAGCAGTTTTCTTAATAATTGGAGTTAATTCTATTTCAAAAAATGGATGATCAATATTCATTTCAATAATATCGGGTTCCATCCAGTTTATTTTTGTCAATTTTAATTCATCGAATCCTTCTAAACTTTTTGGAACAATACCAATCATGAAAACATCGAGATCTGGTATTTGATTCAACAATAAATCAACTACAACGTGAATTGGAATTACATGACTCGAAATGGGCACGTGTTCTTGAAAATGTTCTCTTTCGATAATGGAAACTGTTCCTGGAGGTTTGTTAAGAGAGCAAGTATCAATGAGTATCAAGTGTGATGGGTTAAATTCGATTATTTCTTCAATGCGGGACATTGGATCGATACCAGCATTAATAAAAAGAAACTTCTTTCCGTTATAGGATAACAATTTACTTATTATGTAAGGACCAACACCATCATCAGAGAGCTTTTCTTCACCAATACCCACAAATGCTATTTTGGAGGCACCTTGTAACCTTTTTAGAATTGAATCAAATAATTCATCCATATTTTAATAAGTTAGGCTTAATTAATGAAATTTTTCTTGATTTTTGTATTCTTTTATTAACTTTTTATTAACCTGAAGTATTAAAATTCGGAAAACTTTTTAAATAGAAGAATCGAAATTAAATTTAAATAACTAAAATCGATAAGAAAAGAATTTATAGATGAACCATCATGAATGAGAAAAAGAAAGAATTAAGTACGAGAAATTTAATTGGTTATGGACTTGGTGCTATTCCAGCAGGCCTTTTGGTTTACATTTTTAACTTAAAGTACATTGATCTTTTCTATGATGATT
>Ga0190360_1000927_pt1 | contig 15556 bp, 13 predicted proteins | sample 48721834_MG_FD_161271 | JGI IMG/M metagenome (GOLD analysis project Ga0190360, IMG submission 161271) | Hydrothermal vent microbial mat bacterial communities from Southern Trench, Guaymas Basin, Mexico - 4872-18-3-4_MG | ecosystem: Environmental > Aquatic > Marine > Hydrothermal vents >... | reverse complement strand
GGAAGACCAGGAGAGAAATTTTATCAGTGGGAAAGAAAAGGTGTTCCTTTGAGAATAGAAATAGGAATCAAAGATATAAAAGGGAAAAGAATAACTTTGGCCAGAAGAGATACAGGAGAAAAGAAAGGTGTTCCTTTGAGGGACTTTGTTAAGGAAGTTAAGGCAACTTTAAATGATATTCAGGAAAATCTTTATCAAAAAGCAGTTAATTATTCTTCTCAGTTAACCCAAGAGGTTAGTAATTATTCCCAACTTAAGAGCGTTTTTGAAAACAAAAAAGCAGGTTTTGCTTTAGGGTTTTGGTGTGGAGACAAGAAGTGCGAACTAAAAGTAAAAAAGGATACATTAGCTACAATTAGATGTGTGTTATTTAATAAGAAGAAAAATAAAGATATAGGCAAATGTGTTGTTTGTCAAAAACCAGCAGAAAAAAAAGTAATTTTTGCTAAAGCTTATTAAAATAAAAAGTAATTTGTTTTAAAAATAAAACAAAAAGCTGGTCTAAAGCCAGCATTTATTTTTTCTAAATAAAGTGGCAGGAATGGGAGTTGAACCCATCATAAGCCGCTTATGAGACGGCTTCTAACACCGGTTAGCTCCTGCCTTTTTATTTTTTGGTAGCGGGGGGTGGATTCGAACCACCGACCTCCAGGTTATGGGCCTGGCGAGCTGCCACTGCTCTACCCCGCAATAAATTGTTTTTAAATGTGTTTTAGATATTTTTGTTTAAACGAATTATCTTAATAGCCAATTTTTGTAATTGGGAAAATTTTTCTTGAGTCAGTTTATTTTTTTTAAATAACTCATTTGCTATTTCAGCTATTTTATTAAGAAGTTGAATTCTTTGCTTATTTTCGTGAGTAGGCTTTTTATATTTATCAGGAGGGTACCTTTCTTCATATTTTAGAATTATATTGCCATTTTTTTCTTTAGCAATTCTTTCTAATGTCTCTTTGAAGGATTCCGGATGTTTTTTAAACCATTCAGGGGCAAACCAAGCCCATTCATTTATATAATCAGCAGATATACCATATTCATCCGTTTGGGGTATTTCTTGCTTTTCTTTTTTTGAGGAATTATTTTTTTGTTCTTCTAGTTTTTCTTTGAACATTGTTTTGCATTTTTTGTTTTGTAACTTTAGGTTAGCAAAAATATTTTTTTTGTCCAGGCTTTTAATTTTTTAGATAAATTGACCGAAAGAAGAGAATTTGGTAGAATTTAAAAGATTTATTTTTAAAGAATAGGCAGATAATGGATTTTGAGCAGTCAAAAAACGTTTTGCTTTCTATTCATAGTGGAGCAGGAGGAGTTGATGCCCAAGATTGGGCTCAAATGCTCTGTCGAATGTATATCCGATTTTGCAAAAATCGCTCCTGGAAAGTTAAGATAATTGACCAGTCTTTAGGCAAAGAAGCAGGTGTTAAAAATGTAGTTTTAGAAATTAAAGGAGAGGGTGCTTATAGAATTCTAAAAAAAGAGCAAGGGGTTCATCGATTAGTTAGAATTTCTCCTTTTGATGCATCCCACTCTAGGCATACATCTTTTGCTCAAGTAGAAGTTTTGCCTGAAATTCAGGACAGCAAAATAGAAATTAGGCCTGAAGATTTAAAAATTGACACTTTTCGTTCTTCTGGACATGGTGGACAAAATGTCCAAAAAGTAGAAACAGGGGTTAGAATAACCCATTTGCCAACAAATATAGTTGTTAGGGTTCAGTCAGAAAGAAGTCAATATCAAAATAAAGAATTAGCTTTAAAAATCCTTAAATCAAAGCTTTTTTTACTTCAAGAAGAGCAAAAAAAACAACTTGTCTCAAAAATTAAAGGGGGCCACAAAGAAATTGCCTGGGGAAATCAAATACGCTCTTATGTGCTTCATCCTTATAAGATGGTTAAAGACCATCAAACTGGTAAAAAAAGTCCTGAGGTAGAAGCTGTTCTTGATGGTCAGTTAGAAAAAATAAGAAAACTATGATTTCTACTTCAAAAAATACTTTTTATCTTCTTGTTGGGTATATTTATCAAAAATTAGCTGCCCTTATTTATTTTATTTTTTTAGCTAGATATTTAGGGGTAACTAATTTTGGAAAGTATAACTTTGCCCTTTCTTTTACTGCTCTTTTTCTGGTTATCTTAGATTTTTCTTTTGCTTTGGTTTTAACAAGAGAAATAGCAAGAAATAGAGAGAAGTTGAATGTTTATTTAGGGAACATTCTTTTTTTTAAAGTTTTTGCTACAATTTTTTATTTTTGCTTGCTTGTTCTTTTGTCCTTTATCCTTAAATTCCCTCAAGAAACCTTTTATTTAGTGTTATTAGCAGGAGTTTTAGCTGTTTTAGAATCTTTTGCAAATACCTTTTATGCTGTTTTTAGGGGAATTTTAGATATGCGTTATGAAAGCTTGGGGCTTATTCTAAACAAAACAGCAGTTTTGATAGTTGGTTTTACTTTTATGGCTTTAAATTTTCCTCTGGTTTTAATGATGTTGCCTTTAGTTGCTGGAGGAATAGTTTATTTTTCAAATGCTCTAGGTTTTTTTTGTCGTTATTTTGGCTCTTTCCCAAAGTTAATTTATCAAAGTTCAGTTTTTAAAAAGCTATTTAATTTAATGCTCCCGTTTTTTGGGACAACAGTCTTTAACCAGATTTACCTAAATATAGGGCCAGTACTTCTTAATTTTTTAGCTGCTGAAAAATATGTTGGTTATTATAGTGCAGCAAACAGAATTCCTTTAGCTATTTTGACTTCAATTGGCGGAGCTTTTGCAGCCTCTCTTTATCCTAGCTTTAGCTACTGGTTTGTCCGTGATAAATCTCGTTTAGCCCTTTTGCTCAAAAAAGGCATAGCTTATTTACTTCTTTTTTCTCTGCCAATTTGTTTTGGAGGTTGTGTTTTAGCTAAGCAGATTATTAATTTTATTTATGGGTCTGATTATTTACCAGCAAGTATAACTTTAATTATTCTGCTTTTTAGCCTCCCTTTGCAATTGCTTGATTATGTTTTAGCTGCATTTTTAAATGCAATAGAAAAACAAAAATTGAATTTTAAGATAAGAATGATAGCAACCTTTAGTTTTATTACCTTAAATATCTTTTTAATTCCAATTTTTTTCCATTCAGGAGCTGCTTTGTCTTTTTTAATTAGCCTGATTTTGATTTTTGTTTTAGAGTTTATTTATCTTAAAAAGTTTTTTAATTTTAAAGATAAACTTCTTTTGAAGAAAATTTTTCTGATTTTTTTGGCAAGCCTTTTAATGGGAGTTTTTGTTTATTTCCTTCGAGAAAAACTTAATCTTATTTTCTTAGTCCTTGTTGGAATTTTAATTTATGGATTGTTGGTTTTTGTTTTTCAAATTTTTAGTTTGAAAGAGTTAAAAGAATTAAAAGTTATTTTCTTTAAAAAAAGCAGCCATCTATGAACTACGAAGTGATAATGTTTAATATGAGCAATTATTCAGAATGGGTTAAGGGAGTGAATAATAGAAACTTCCAGATATTCCAGCAATTAAAGAAAAGAAAAGAAATTAAGAGAATAGTTCTTGTTGATTATTTGCCCTTTTCTTTAAAAAGAGGTTTGAAAAATTACTTAAAGGATATTTTATTTCCTGTTTTTTTGAGAAAAAAAGCAATTATTTACAAAGATGCAACAACTCAGGCAGAAATAGTTCAAGAAAAAGGCCCTCAAATTATTCATTTTTCAACTATTGATTCTTTGTTTAACTCAAAGTTGGTTGTAGATAAGATTGAAGGGGTTTTAAAAACCTTGCCTGACAATTTGAATATTTCTAAAAAAAATTTAAAAAGAATTGTTTGGTCTTTTTCGCCAATAAATACTTGCTTTTTGAAGTTAAGATGTGATTTAAAGGTTTTTGATGCAGTTGACAACTGGCTTTTTCATTCTTCCTATTTAAGGAAGCGAAAAGTTTTAGAGGAAAATTATCAGGAAATTGCTAAAAAATCTCAAATTATTTTTGTTTTAAATAAGCATTTGAAAAAATTTTTTCTTGATTTAGGAAGAAAAAAAGATGTTTTTGTTGTTTCTAATGGAGTTGATTACCAGTTTTTTCAGGAAATAAAAATGATTTTTGACGAAGAATTTTCTTCCATTCCACGGCCAATAATTGGTTATTCAGGAATAATCGGGGATAGGATAGATTTTTGTTTAGTGGAATATTTAGTGAAAAATAATCCTTATAAATCTTTTGTTTTTATCGGCCCTATTTGGCCTATTTATTTCAGAAGAATTAGAGATCCTTTTTCTCCAGTAGAAAAATTGAAAAAATATCCTAATGTTTATTTCTTGGGCCCTAAGTCCTATCAATCTCTTCCTTATTATTTGTCTAACTTTGATGTAGGTATAATTCCATTAAAAGTTTCAATTTTTAACCGTTATACTTCTTCAATGAAGCTTTTGGAATATTTAGCTGTTGGTTTGCCAGTTGTTTCTACTCCAACTTCTGGAATTGAAGAACTTATCTCTATTAAGAAAAAAAATTCAGGAATAATTTATTCTGCTTTTACTTATCCAGAATTTTTTAAAATGATTAATTTAGCCTTAAAAAAGGAAGGCACCCAGCTTAAGCAGGCAAGAAAAAAAATTGCCCAGGAAAATGACTGGAGAATAAAGGTAGATGAAATATTGGATATAATTAAACAAAAATTAACTTAATCAATTTATGAAATTATCAGTCATTATTGTTAATTGGAATGTTAGGCCTCTTTTAGAAAGGTGTCTTAGATCTATTTTAAAAAATACTCCAAGTTTTAGCTATGAGGTAATTGTTGTTGATAATAATTCAGAAGATGATTCCAAAGAATTTTTAACTCGTTTTGTTGAGAAGAGAAAAAATTTTAAGGTTATTTTTAATCGGGAAAATTTAGGTTTTGCTAAAGCTAATAATTTAGGCTTAAAAAAGGCAAAAGGAGAATATATTTTGTTTTTGAATCCTGATACAGAAATTTTGTCTGGGGCACTAGAAAAAGCTGTTAAAATAATGGATAAAAATAAAAAAGTAGGGGCTTTTACTGGGCAACTTGTTGGTATAGACAATAAGCCTCAGACAAACATTAGGCCATTTCCAAGTTTTTTCTTTATATTTTCTCTCTTTTTTAGTTTTCAAAAAATTTTTTCTTTTTGCCCTTACTATAAATATTATTTAGGGAAAAAGTTTGATTATTCTAAAAGTAGTTTTTGTCAGCAGATTGCTGGAGCTTTTTTAATGGTTAGAAGAAAAATACTTGATGAAATTGGTTCTTTTGATGAAAATTTTCATATTTGGTTCGAAGATGTTGATTTATGCTACCGAATAAAAAAACACGGTTGGAAAAATTATTATTCTCCTGAAGTAAAGGTTTTACATTATGGTGGGGAAAGCTTTAAGCAATTAATGCCTTTTTGTAAGAGAAAACTATTTGCTCAGAGCGCTTTATACTATGTAAAAAAGCATTTTTCTAAAAAAGAATATTTTATTTTGAGGATAGCTTATCCTTTTAGTTTGTTCTTTAGTTTTTTATTAGATATTCTTGTTTTGTTTTGGCAAAAGGTAGGTTTTAAAACAAGAGTAAAAAGGAGAATATAAAATGCTTTTATCTAATTTGAAAAACAAAGTAAAAAATACCTTCTTCAAAAACAAGAATGGAAAGTTGGGTTATTTATATTTTTTTCTTGCTTTTCTTATTTTTCAGGAATTTTCTTATCTTGGCTATTTAATCCCACCTTTGGGTAAAGTAGTTTTTTTATTAATTGTCTTAGGCACAATTATATTAACCTATTTAGACCAAAATTTAGGCTTGCTTGTTTTAATTTTTGAATTCTTGTCTGGACATGGAGGGCATTTATTTGAATGGGGCATTTCCTTAAGACTGGCATTGTTTTTAGTAGTTTTTGGTTTTTGGTTTATTCGAAAAATTTTGGACTTTGAAGATACAAAAAGAATATATTTTAGCCATCAGAAAACAATAAAATGGTTTCTTCCGATTCTTATATTTTATACTTTTATCTTTTTAGCCTTTGTTAGGGGTATTGCTAACCAGCATAATTTTTCTTTGGTTTTAGGGGATTTTATAAATTATTCTTACTGGCTTTTAGTGTTTCCTTTGTTTGAATTTTTTGCTTCAGAAAATAAATATCAAAAAACTTTTTTAAATTTAGCTATTGGTTGTATTTTAGGAATAAGTTTTTTAACTTTGCTTGTTTTCTTTTTGTTTAGTTTTAACTTGGTTCAAGTTCATGATATTTTTTATTGGTGGTGGAGAAAAGTAGCTATTTCAAAGGCAACAGCAATGGGGAGTGGATTTTTCCGGATAGTTAGTCCTAGCCATATTTTAGTTTTACCGCTGTTTCTTTTGGTTATTAGTTTGTTCTTTAAAAATAGTTTTAAAAATAAAGAACATAGAAAAAATTGCCTTTATTTAGGCTTTTGTTTAAGCCTGCCTTTTTTAATTAATTTTTCTCGAGTATATTGGCTTGCTTTTATCTTAGGTTTAGCTTTGTTGAGTTTAAGAAAGCCTTTTTTAAAAAATTTAAAATTAGGGGTTTTAATTTTTGTGCTTTTGATTTTAGAATTCAGTTTTATTCATATTATAGCTAGCCAAGGAACATCATTTGGTTTGGGGTTTTTTACTGGCCGTTTGGCAACAAGTTTTTCTCCGGATGAAGAAGTTAGTGCCTTGACGCGATTAAGAATTTTGCCTAATTTATTAAGAGAAATTAGTTTCTCGCCTTTTTTGGGCAAGGGATTAGGCAGTGAAATAAAATATTTTGACCCCTTGCTGGAAGAAAGTAAAACAACTTATCATATTGATTGGGGATTCTTTGAAATGTGGTTAGAATTAGGAGTTTTAGGTTTATTAGCTTTCTTTTTAGTTATTGGAGAAATAATTTTTCTTCTTTGGAAAATAAAAAAAGAATATTTGTTTTTAGGATTATTTGTTGGACTAGTCAGCTTTCTTTTTTCAAGTTTAACTGCTCCATTTGTTTTTCATTCAGTAGGAGTTTTTTATTTATCTTTGTTGTTTGTTTATGTCTTATCCAAAAATTTCAGTTCAAGTTGTCACCCATCAGAGTCTTAGATTTTTGCCATTTCTTTTAAAGTCTTTAAAAGAACAAGATTTTGATAATTTTTCAATTTTAATTATTGACAATGCTTCAACGGATGGAACTTTAAAATTTCTAAAAGAAAATTATCCAGAAATTCCTGTTTTCCGAAATAAAGTAAATTTAGGTTATTCTAAAGCGCATAATCAGGGAATAAGATTGACCAAGTCAAAATATGTGCTTTGTTTAAATCCTGATATTGTTTTGGAAAAAGATTTTTTAAGCACTATAATTAAGCCAGCAGAGAGAAATTCTTTGATTGGTGGGATAGGGCCTTGCCTTTACAAAGTAAGATTTGCTGACCAAGAAACAAGACATTTTTTAGAAAAAACAGATATTTTTGATAGTACAGGATTAGTAATTAGTAAGAGTTTATCTTTTAATGATAGAGGGCAGGGGCAGAAAGACAAAGGACAGTACAGCAAGCAAGAACCTGTTTTTGGGGTAAGTGGCGCCTGTTTTCTTTTAAGAAGAAAAGCTTTAGAGGATATAAAATATCAGCAGGAATATTTTGATGAAGATTTCTTTGCCTACAAAGAAGACATTGATTTGTCTTGGCGATTACAGCATAGAGGTTGGTTGATTTACTATAATCCAAAAGCAAAAGCTTATCATTTCCGTCAAACGCCTGCTTATTCTCAGAAAAAAAAGTTTTATTTTGATATTCCCCAGCAATTTAAAAAGTCCTTTTTAGTTAGTTGTCTTTCTTGGAGAAATCATTTATGGGTTATTTTAAAAAATTGCCCCTTAAAGTTATTTATTTATTGTTTCTTTCCTTTTGTGTTTTTTCAAAAAATAAAAGCCCTTTGGTTGCTTTTTTACTGTCCTAAAGCATTGTTTTATGGAGTTTTCTCTTTCTGGGGTAAATTCTTTAAAATGTTTAAAAAGAGAAGATATATTTTTAGCAGATTAAGAATTAATAATGGAAAATAAAATTCTTTCTGTTATTATTGTCAACTTTAACCAAGAAAATTTTTTATTTAATAATTTATGTTCTTTAAGAGGGGAAGTTTCCCATCTTAGAAGCGAGGTTATTGTTATAGACAATAATTCTAAAGTTTGTCCCTGGGAAAGAATTAAAAGTATAGGAATTCAGGATTTAAAATTTATTGCTAATAAAAAAAACTTAGGTTTAAGTAAGGCTGTAAATCAGGGGATTAAATTGTCTTCTGGGAAATATATCTTGATTTTGAACCCAGATATTCGAGTTAAAAAAGGCGCTCTTGAAAAAATGATTGGATTTTTAGAAGAAAATCCAAAGGTTGGTTTAATTGGGCCAAAACTTGTTTATGCAGATGAAAGTATTCAATATTCAGCGAGAAGATATCCTTGTTTTCTGGATTTATTTCTAAATCGGAGTGTTTTTAAAAAAACAAAGTGGGCTCAAAACAGATTAAATAGATATTTTTTAAAAGATAAAGATTTAACAAAGCCTTGTCCTGTTCCTTGGGTTTTAGGAGCTGCTTTAATGGTTAGGAAGGAGGCAATAAAAGAGGTTGGCTTGATGGATGAAAGATTTTTTCTTTATTTTGAGGATGTTGATTGGGCTTATCGTTTTTGGCAGAAAGGCTGGGAGGTTTGGTATTTTCCTTACGCAGAAATGGTTCATTTTTATCAGAGGCTTTCTGATAAAGGGTCAATAATTTTAAGTTTATTTTCGCCTTTATTTTGGATTCATTTAAGCAGTGCTTTCAAGTTTTATTGCAAGGTATTCTTTAAAAGGAAAAAATATGGGAAAACAAATTTCTAAAGACAAAGTTTATATCACCACTGCTATAGATTATGCCAATGAGGTAATTCATATTGGGCATGCCTTTCAAAAAGTTTTAGCTGATATTCTTGCTCGATATTGGAGAATGAAAGGGAAAAAAGTGTTTTTTTTAACTGGTACTGACGAACATGGAGCAAATATTGAGCAAAAAGCTAAACAAGAGAAAAAAGATCCTCAGGAATATGTTGATGAAATTAGCTCTTTAGATAAAGAGGAATTAAAAAGTCTTAATATATCTTACGATAGATTTATAAGGACAACTGACCAAGATCACATTCAAACAGTTAAATGGTTTTGGAAGAGAATAAAAGAAAAAGAGGACGTTTATTTAAAAGAATTTTCTGGCTTGTATTGTTTAGGCTGTGAGTCTTTTAAAACGCCGCATGAAATAGTTGATGGCAAATGTCCGCTTCATCCAACTCAAGATTTAGTTAAAGTTAGTGAAGAAAATTATTTTTTCCGTTGGTCAAAGTATGAACCATTTTTAAAAGATCTTTTAAAAAAACATAAAGATTTTATTGTTCCTTCCAGTAGATATAAAGAAATGGTTAATTTCTTAAATCAGGGATTAGAAGATATTTCTGTTTCTCGAAAGAGTGTTAAGTGGGGTATTCCTGTGCCGGGTAAAGAATCTGAACAGGTATTTTATGTCTGGTTTGAAGCATTAATGAATTACTATACTGGAGCAAAGAATAATGGTTTTTGGGATGATAATACGTACATTATTCATATTATGGGCAAAGATAATTTGCGATGGCATGCTCTGCTTTGGCCAGCCATTCTTAAGTCAGCGGAATTAAGAATGCCTGATGTTATCCTTGGTCATGGTTTTTGTAGTTTGAATGGACAAAAAATTTCTAAAAGTAGAGGCAATTTTATTCGAGCAAAAGATTTAGTTGAACAAACATCTCAGGATGCTGTAAGATATTTTTTGGCAAAGTATGGGCCATTAAGAGATGATGCTGATATTAGTTTGGAAAAAGTAAAGAAAGCTTATAATTCAGAATTAGCTAATAATTTGGGAAATCTTATTCAAAGAGTTTGCCGTTTAGCTGAAAAAAATAACTGTTTAGTTAAAAAAGCAGAAGATCTGTCATTTTATTCTCAAGTTGACAATTTTATTCAAGATTTTAAATTAGATTTTGCCTTGAATTTTATAGGGCAAAAACTGGATGCTTTGAATAAACTTTTAGATGAAGAAAAACCTTGGGCTCAGCCTGCTTCTCAAGCCCAAGAAATAATTTCTCAAGTAATAACAGAATTGCGCCAAATATGTTATAATCTTTATCCTTTTTTACCTTTATCAATGGATAAAGCTTTGAAAATTATTAATCAAGATAAAATAAAAACTGGCCAGCCTCTTTTCCCTCGTTTGTAAATTTTAAAAAAGTTTTTTAGAAGAATTGTGGCGCTATCGTCTAGCCTGGTCTAGGACGCTTGGTTCTCAGCCAAGTAACCTGGGTTCAAATCCCAGTAGCGCTACCATTTTTATCAAGTTTTAATGATAATTTTATTTATGAGTAGAAAAATAAAAAAAATAATTTGGTTAATTTTAATTCTTTTCATTATAATTGCTTTTGTTTTCTATCGTCAAACAAGAAAACCTGATATTAGTTATCAGGTAATTAAACCAGAAATTAGAGATATTCTGGAAACTGTTTCTGCTCTTGGGAGGGTAAAAGCAAGTTCAGAAATTGATTTGCAATTTGAGACATCAGGAAAAGTAAAACAGGTTCTTGTTAAAGTTGGGGATAAGGTTCAGGAAAATGATGAGTTAATTAAATTAGATGATGCAAAAGTCTTGGCTCAGCTTAGTGAAGCTAGAGCAAATTTAAATAGAGCAAAGGCTAATAAAGCTAAAGTTTTAGCTGGTTATTCAGAGGAAGAAATTAAGCTGAGTCAAACAGCTGTAGCTAATGCCCAGGATAATTTAGAAAAAACAAAAGAATCAGCAGAAAAAAGCATTGAGGCCGCTCAAGCTAAAGTAGACCTTGCTCGAATAACTTTAGAAAACTATCAGCAGGATTATCAGGATGTTTTAGAACAAAACCAACTAAATCTTAAAGAAGCTTATGAGGATGCTTTGATAAGTTTAGATAGCGCTTATCTTGAGGCGAGTCAGGTAATGAATCAGTTGATTGTTGATTTTTTTACTAATGATAAATTATCTTTTTCAACAACTAATGAATCAGCAAAAAATGGCGCAGAAGTAGGGAAATTAAAATCTGAGCAAGCATTAGAATCTCTAAGAGACATCTTGGAAAATGTGGATTCAAATTCTTCTTATGAAGAGATTGATTCAGCTTTAAATACATTTAAATCTAATTTAAATATAATTAAAGATTTTCTTCACCAAGTTGATTTAGCTTTATCTGATGCAGTTGGCTTTACTTATCAGCAAACGCTTTTAGATACTTACAAAACAAATTTAGACACTGCTCAGACAAATATAAATACAGCCTTGAGTACAATTATTTCTGCTTACCAGGATATAGAGTCAGTTAAAACTACCAATCAGATAAATTTGAATAGCGCTCAGTCAGCAATAAGTAAAGCAGAAGCAGATTTAGCTTTAGCTGAAGAAAATTTAGAATCAACCCGAGCTCAAGCTCAAGCTCAAATAGCCCAAGCTCAGGCTGCTTTAAATCAGGCAATGGATGAGCTTGCTTTAAAACAAGCTGGGCCTACTCAGGCAGATATTGATTTAGCTCAAGCTCAAGTAGAACAAGCTCAAGCAGCTCTTGCTTTGGTTGAAAAAGATTTAGAGTCTTTAACTTTGAGATCGCCAATTCAAGGAATAGTAACTCAAGTTAATGTAGATGTTGGGGAAAGAGTTGCCCCAGGTCAAATAGTAGTTGCTCTTATCCCTCTTGGTGAATATCAGATTGAAAGTAATATTTCAGAAGTAGATATTTCAAGAGTTAATTTAGGGAGTTCAGTGGATATTGTTTTTGATGCTTATCCAGAGAAAGTTTATAAAGGAAAAGTAATAAGCATTGACCCCTCAGAAGAGGTAATTCAAGGGGTTGTTTATTATAAAGTGAAAATTGCTTTTGAAGATAGTTATGGAGATGAAATTAAACCTGGAATGACAGCTAATCTTGATATAAAGTTTGGAGAAAAGAATGATGTTTTGTCTATTCCTTATCGAGCAATTAAACAGAAAAATGGGAGATATATAGTAAAAGTTCTCACTGATGAAGATGGGATTGAAGAAAAAGAGGTAAAAATTGGCTTAAGAGATGAAATGGGGTGGACTGAGATTGTTTCTGGCTTAGAGCAAACAGATAAAGTTATAATTGACTAACCAATGAACTCTAATTTTATTATTGAAGCACAAAATTTAAAAAAAATTTACGGGCAAGGAGAAGCAAAAACTTTTGCCCTTAATGGTGTCTCCTTTAAGGTAAAACAAGGAGAGTTTCTTTCTATTATGGGGCCTTCAGGTTGTGGGAAATCTACATTAATGCATATAATAGGGTTTTTAGATTATCCAACATCAGGTACTTACAAGTTTGAAGGGAAAAGCCCGAATGAATTAACTGATAGTGAAATTTCAGAAATAAGAAATAAAAAAATAGGATTTATTTTCCAATTTTTTAACCTTTTGCCTAGAACAACAGTTTTAGAAAATGTAAAACTCCCTCTGGTTTATACTAAATTATCTAATAAAGAGAAACAAAAAAGAGCACTTCAGGCATTAGAAGCAGTTGGGATGAGTCATCGTTTAAAATTTTATCCTAATCAACTTTCTGGGGGAGAACAGCAAAGAGTAGCTATTGCTCGAGCAATTGTAAACCAGCCAAAGGTTATTTTAGCTGATGAACCAACAGGAAATCTTGATAGTAAATCAGGGCAAAAAGTAATGGAAATTTTACAAAAATTAAATGAGCAAGGGCAGACTATTATTTTAGTAACTCATGAAAAGTATACTTCAGAAATGGCTGAAAGAATTATTTATTTAAAAGATGGAAGGATTATTGGAGAAGAAAGGGTTCATCAAAGAAAGTTTGCTAAAGATGGATTAGTAAAATAAATATGGAGTTTATTGATTTTCTAAAAACTTCATTTAATACTTTGATGGCGAATAAAACTCGTTCTTTTTTGACAACTTTAGGAATTGTTATTGGTATTAGTTCAGTTATTGTTATGGTTTCTATTGGCAGTGGGGCTCAGAAATTAATTGTCAATCGAATATCTGCTATGGGGTCTAACACCATTTTTATTGAACCAGGTGCTTTTGACCCTAAGAAAAGTTCTATGACTCAAACTGCTATTGAAGAAGCAGAAGTAAAAACCTTAAAATATTCAGATGCTTTAGCTATAAGTAAACTGCCAGGAGTAGAAATGGTTGCTCCTTGGGTAATGGGAGTAGAAACAGTTGTTTATCAGGATAAAAATAAAAGGGTGACTTTTATTGGGACTACACCAGAGAATCAAAAAATAGATGGAACTTCTCCTATTTTAGGCAGAGGACTTGAAGATGGAGATGTAAAAAGTATGGATAGGGTAGTTTTGTTAGGTTATAAAGTAAGTAAAGATTTATTTGGCGATGAAAATCCTATTGGAAAAACATTAAGAATAAAAAATATTAACTTCAAAGTAATTGGTGTTTTGGAAGAAAAAGGAGGAGGGGCTTTTATGAATCCTGATGACTATATTTATTTACCTTTAACTACTGCTCAAAAGTTGTTATTAGGCATTGATTATGTAAGGGTAATTGTAGTTAAAGCAGAGAGCGAACAGGTGATTGATAGTCTTGTTCAGGAGATGAGAGAAATTTTACGACAAAGACACCATATTTTTAACCCAGAGAATGATTTAACTAAGGATGATTTTAAAATAACTACTCAAGTTGAAGCAACAGAAATGCTTTCAAGTGTTTTGAGCGTTCTTACTTTATTCCTTTCTTCTGTAGCAGCAATTGCTTTAGTTGTTGGCGGTATAGGGATAATGAACATTATGTTTGTTTCAGTTACAGAAAGAACTAAGGAAATAGGTTTAAGAAAAGCAGTTGGGGCAAGAAAAAAAGATATTTTAATTCAGTTTTTAGTTGAAGCAGTAGTTTTAACTTTTTTAGGAGGAATAGGTGGGATAATACTTGGCGCAGGGGTTTCTTTTTTAGCTGGTTTAATTTTAGGGCATTTATTAAATCAGCCTTGGGTTTTTGTTTTGTCTGTTAAAGCAATTATTATTGCAGTGAGTATTTCTGTTGGTACAGGTTTAGTTTTTGGTATTTATCCTGCTTATAAAGCAGCAAATTTAAGCCCTATACAAGCATTAAGATATGAATAATTTATGTTTTTATTTAGTTTAGATAAAATTATCTTAGGAATAGTTCAAGGAATAACTGAGTTTTTGCCTATTTCTTCCTCAGGGCATTTAGTTTTGTTGGAGAATTTATTTAAGCTAAAATCTGGATTTGATTTTAATGTTTTAATGCATGGAGCCTCTTTTTTGGCAATCCTTATTTATTTTAGGAAAGATTTTTTATCTCTTTTAAAAAACAAAAAATTAGTTTTAAGTCTTTTTTTAGCAATGTTGCCAATAGTTATTATTGGTTTTGTTTTTAAAGATAGGATTAGTTTGATTAACTCCCTTTTCTTTACAGGAATTTGTTTTTTGCTAACTAGTTTAGTTCTTTTCCTAACTTATTTTTTCAAAAATAAAGCCCAGAAATCCTTAGGAAATCTGGGTATAATTGATTGTTTAATTATTGGTTTATTCCAGGCTTTAGCTGTTCTTCCAGGAGTTAGTCGTTCAGGAATGACAATTTCTGCTGGGATGTATAGAGGTTTTAGTCAAAAAGATTCTTTTAAATTTTCTTTTCTTTTAGGTGGATTAGCTCTTTTTGGAGCAATGGTTTTGGATTTTAAGCAAATATCTATGCTTTCATTGAATCTTTCAAATATCTCTGCTTTTATTCTTGCTTTTATATTTAGTCTTTTGTCTTTAAAGGTTTTAAGTAAAATACTTTCTTCTGGCAAGTTTTATTATTTCTCTTTTTATTGTTTTGTTTTAGGGCTTTTTTGTTTATACTTAGCTGCTAAGTAAACGTTGTTTAAAAGGAAGAATACAGTCAAAGGTCCAACTCCTCCAGGCACTGGACTAAGAAAACAATTTTTCTTTAGGCATTTTTTGTCAATATCGCCAATTGGTTTCCCCTTTTTTCGGCTGTATCCAAAGTCAATTAAAATGCTTCCCCTTTTTATCATTTCAGGTTTAAGAAAATTAGGCTTTCCCAAAGCAGAAATAATCAAATCAAATTTTGAAAAACTTTGAGGTTTTGGCTTAATTAATATTGTCGTTTTAATTCCTAATTTTTCTAATTGTTTTTTTAAGGGATTGGCAAAAACAAGGCTGTTAGCAAGAATAAGAGCTTTTTTTGTTTTTGTTTTCTTTAATTTTAAGGCTTTTTTTATTAGACAAAGGATAGCTTGATGAGCTGGAGGTGAAAAAGGGGAGCTTTTTACAAAACCATCAACATCTAATTGTGGTGGTATATGTTCTAATATTTTATCTGGGTTGAATTTTGCTGGCAAAGGTAGTTGTACTATTAATCCATGAACATTTTTCTTGAGTTTTTCAATTGCTTCAATAATCTTTTTTTGGCTGTCTTTAGAAGAAAATTCTAATTTCTTTATTTTTATCCCTAAATCTTTTGCTTTTTTTTCTTTAAGTTTGACATAAAT
>Ga0190360_1000926_pt1 | contig 15572 bp, 11 predicted proteins | sample 48721834_MG_FD_161271 | JGI IMG/M metagenome (GOLD analysis project Ga0190360, IMG submission 161271) | Hydrothermal vent microbial mat bacterial communities from Southern Trench, Guaymas Basin, Mexico - 4872-18-3-4_MG | ecosystem: Environmental > Aquatic > Marine > Hydrothermal vents >... | reverse complement strand
CCCTCAACTCCTCATGCACACGCGGGGCGCCATAGGTGTTTCTCGATCGCAGGTGGATGTCTCGGATCCTGTCCGACAAGATGGCATCTTCCCGGGCGCGTTTCGAAGGGGCGCGCTTCAGCCACGCATAATAGCCGCTGGTACCCCGTACGGGGCACTGGAGGAGACTTCCAGCAAACAGCATACCATGACTACGGGATAGCTGGCCTGGTTGGCTTTCACGAACTCGAAGGCTCTCTGGGGATCGAGTCGGTCTCCCGTGCGAACCAGGCTGCGGCTTTTGCCAGTATCTCTCGCTCAAGGCACAGCCGCTTGACCTCGCGCCTGAGCCGCGTGAGCTCGTTGCGCTCATCGGTGGTCAGCCCATCAGCGCGACGTCCTTCGTCCAGGTCGGCTTGCTTGACCCACTTCCGGATTGTCACTGCCGTGGGCTCAAATTGCTTGGCGAGTTCATATGGACTACGACCGGCTCGCACAAGATCAACCATTTGCCTGCGGAATTCTTCTGGATAAGGTGGTCTCGTTCGCGGCATCGTGAACTCCTTTCAGGTAAGCATAAAGGTGTCCACGTAACCGGGTCAACTCCAAACCAATAAATATCCGTCTATCTGTTCTCTTCGTTCTCTCTTAAGGTTCTTCCGCCGTCATGCTTCATGCCTTTCATCCACAAATCCCATTTCGCGAGGACTGATCTCTCGCGAATCACGCTAGCGCGCTGCTATGCGGCTAAACCTCCTCGAAATATGTGACGTGCAAATGGGCCAGGCCATCCTGGCCACGCCCGCAGCGGCCTCTTGGTCCCTCTACGGAACCTCCGCGAACGCCTCCGCCGGCGCGAAGGCCACCCCCACCATGCTTGGACCGGTGTGCGCCCCCAGAACGAGCGACATCGGGGCCATCGGCAGCCAATCGCACTCGAATCGCTCCTCGATCAGCGCCTTGAGCTGCTCGGCACCCGCGGGGTTCATGGCGTGCAAGACCTGCACCCGCAGCGCGCTGCCCGGCGGATGGTACTCAGCCATCAGGTCCACCAGACCACGCAGGGCGCCCTGGAAGGTGCGCACCTGCCCGCGCTGCACATAGGTGCCGCCCTCCTTCTCCACCCCGATCAGCGGCTTCAGCCTCAGCACCGAGGCGATCAGGCCCTTCATATGGCTGATCCGGCCGCCATGGATCAGATACTTGAGCTCGCTCAACGTGTAGATGCTCTCGGTGGCCCGATTCAGACGCTGAATCAACTCCAGGATGCGCTCCAAAGGCCAGCCGGCCTTCGCGGCCCGCGCCGCCGCGTGCACCTGCCATCCCGCCGCGGCCGAGAGCGTCTTCGCGTCCACCACCGTCACCCGCGCCTCCGGGGCCATCTCCGCCCCGGCCAGCGCCGATTGATAGGTCCCGCTCAAACCCGAGCTGATGTGGATCGAGAGAATCTCGGGGTCCTCCTGCGCCAGCCGCCGGTAGGTCTCGGCGAAATCTCCCGCCGCGGGCTGCGAGGTGATGGGAAGCGCCTCAGTCGACTCCAGCAGCCGGTAGAAGTCCTCCGGCTGGATGTCGACTCCCTCCCGGTAGGTCTGCCCCTCGAGCGTTACGACCAGCGGCACGACGTGGATGCCCAGCGCCTCCCGCTCCTCCACCGAGATGCTCAAATCGGCTCCGCTGTCTGTCACGATCTTCATCCGCCACCTCCTGCGAACGATCGCTTTTCCGCCTCGATTCTATATCATGCGCCAAGAGACCGCTCGCCCCCGAATGCGGCCTCCAGCAAATGCCAGCACATCTGCGCGCATGTCAACAGCCTCTCGAAGGCCCGTCCCCCCTGGGAGGAACCCACGGTTGGGCCTCATCCCCCTCGATTAGCCGCCGGTAATCCTCCGGCGTGTCGACGTCGAAGCGCACGCCGGGGTCGTCGACAACCACATGCCGGACCCGGGCCGCCTCCCGCCGCAGGTGGTCGCGCAGCGTCTCGCCCGGCCGGAGCGCCAGGATCGCCGGCCAGTCCGCTGCCGGCACAAGGATCGGGTGGCCGCGGCGCATTGAATAGCTCGGCACGACGATGCTCTCCGGCGCTTCTGCCCAAGCCGCTATCAGCGCCCGAACGGTCTCGGCCCGCACGCTGGGGTAGTCACCGGGGGCGATGAGCGCCGCTTCCGCCGCGCCTCCCCTCAGCGCCCGCAGGCCGGCCTGCAATGAGCCCAGCATGCCAGCCTCTCGGAAGGCCGGGTTATGGACGAACTCAACCGGCAGGCCCTTCAGCGCCGCCTCGACCGCCGCCCGGTGCCCGCCGGTGACCACCACCACGTGCGAGGCTCCGGCCTCGAGCAGCATCCCCACCAGCCGGGCCAGAATGCTCCGGCCGCCGGCCCGCAGGTCGAGTTTCGAACGCCCCATTCGGCTGGCCTCGCCCGCCGCCAGAACCACCGCCGCGATCACCTTCCGGACTCCAAACGGCGCCAATCATCCTCCGTATCGACATCCATCAGCGCAGCCCGGCCCCACGGTACCGCCTCGATCGGGAAGCGGCCGAAGAGCGCCCGCCCGCCCTGATCGCCCCTAATCCCGTCCAACGATGGGAAAGTGGCGCGGTCGAAGAGCGCCGGGTTGCCCCATCGCCCCCCCGCCCGAGGGGCCACGATCGGCGCCAGCGAGCGGCGGTGGGTTTCGACCAGGGCCCGCACCAGAGCACCATCCACAAGCGGCATATCCGCCAGCAGGAAGACCACCCCCTCCGCCTCGCCCTCCACGGCGGCCAACCCGGCCCGCACGGAGGTGCTCATCCCGGCGTCCCAATCCGGGTTTTTAACCACGCGCACCGCATACGCTTCCAGCAGCCGGCGTAACTCTCCGGCTCCGGCGCCCAGCACGACCACAATCGGCGTGAGCCCGCCCTCGATCGCCGCCTCGACAGCCCGCTTGAGCAAACTGCGGCCTTCGAGTTCGAGCGCCGCCTTCGGGCGCCCGAAACGGCGGGCGCCCCCGGCGGCGAGCACCACGCCCGCCACCCGCCCGATCGCCATCTCAACCGGGTCCTTCTCCTGAGCCTCCGCCAGCAGCGCCGCCTGCACCCGCGGCCCTACGCACAGCGCCTCGGCCACCGTCCGGCCCGCCTCCCCCGCCCCGCTCGAGCGGACCTTGTTCAAGAGAACCCGAACCTCCGCACCCTCCGGCACCCCCTTCAGCCCCCCCTTGGGGTGGCTCAACAGCGCCGCCATCCGCTCGGGCGTGATCTCGGCCCCCGGCCCCTCGCCCAGGAGCCGCGCCGCCGCCTCCGGCCTGTGCACGACCTCGCCATCCAGCGGCTGGCCGAGGGCATCGAGGGCGGCAAGCGGCACGACCAGGTCAGCGCCTTCGGGGATGACCGGCTCGTGTGTCGCGGGGACCTTCAGCGAACGGCCGCGGGCTCCATCGGCCTCAATCAGCGCCACCCCGCCAAGCTCACGCACCATCGCCAGCAGCATCTGCAATGTTCCACCGGGCGGCGCGGTCCATTTGGCCTCATGCACAGAGAGCGGGCCGGTCACGAGCAGCGCTCCGCCACCCGCCAGGCGTTCGCGAACCCCTTCGAGCGATGCCCCAGCCTCGAGAACGATCTGCTCTGGCGCGAGGCCGGATTGGGCCTGGGCGAATTTGGTCGTGGTCGTGATCAGCAACGGCCAGGCGCCGGCCACCTCGGACACCAGCCTGCGTATCGCAGATGTCTTCCCACCCGCTCCAACGAAGGCAGCTATTCGTCCCGGCTCAAGCCTCAATCCATCCGTCAGTCGCATCGGCTGTTTGGCCGCGCAGGGGGCGGGCTCCCCGCGCCGACGAAGGCCGCGACTATGCCCTGATGGAGGCGCAGCGCTTCTCTCAGCCGCAGCATTCAGCCCCCCAGCGCAGAGCGAATCGCTGGCTGCGAGAGCAGCGCCTCAAGCACACCGCCGCCCACGGCCAGCGATTTATCAGAGATCAAGAAGCAGTAGGAGGGATCTTTTCGCGGATCCAGATCACCGATTTTGGCCCCCACTTCGACCGCCAGGCCGTCGTGCAGCAGGCCCCGCAGCGCGCCGTCGAAGGGCGCCAAGAGCACTGTCCCCTCGATTTCGGCGATGGCCTCGCCCGCCTGCACGAGATCGCCGATCGCCTTCAGTCCCCGGATCACGCCGAAAGCCGGCGCGCGCAGCACGCGGTCCACATCATAGCCCGCCACCCTCCCAGGCACGGCGGTATCGGGCTCGGCCTGGCCATCCCAGATGACCCGCCCCAGGCGGTGGCCGCGGTTCGTTTCCACCACCGCGTGGCAGTCCACGCCGGCGGTGAAGCCCGGGCCCAGGCCGACGACGAAGGGCGCCGCCTCCAGCCCTATCTCGGACGGAGCCTTGCGCATGCGCCCATCGACCAAGGCCAATGGCGCCAATACTTCGCGCGAGCATGCTCCCGGATCGACCAGCACCGGGATCTCGCCCGCCTCGAGGATGGCCGCCGTTGCCGAGGCAGTGGCGGCCCATCGGCCGGTCACCTCTTCGATCGTAATCGAGCCCGCGTAGACCGCCTCAGCCAGCGCCACCCGCCGGCGTACTGCCAGCGGCCGCTCGATCTCGGTCACCACCACCGCGAAGCCACAACGGTGCAACCGGACGGCCGCACCCGTGGCCAAATCGCCGCCGCCGCGGACCAGGACCAGCGGGGCACCCATCGTCAGAGAACGCCCAACCCTCGCAGCACCCGCTCGGGCGTGAGCGGGAAATCATCGAACCAGATTCCCAGCGCGTCGTGGACGGCGGCCACTACCGCCGGGGCAAAGGGCAGGTAGGGCATCTCGCCCATCCCACGCGCACCCCACGGGCCGCGAGGATCGGGGTACTCCAGGATAACTGACTCAACCCGCTCGGGGATATCGACGATGGTGGGTATAAGGTAGGTGGAGAGCTGGCCAGTCTGGACATGGCCACCCTCCTGCTGGAAATCCTCGAGCACAGCATACCCCAGGGCCTGCACCACCGCGCCCTCGATCTGGCCCTGCACCTGCTGAGGGTTCACCGCCCGCCCCACATCGTCGGCGCAGACCACCTCCAACACGCGTATCTGTCCGGTCTCGACGTCGACTTCGACCGTGACCGCCTCGGCCACGTACCCGTAGGCGAAATTGGGCTCCGATTTGCCGGTCTTGGGGTCGAAGGGCGTGGTGGCTGGCGGCTTGTAACGGTGGCGCGCCACCGCCGGGCGTTCCTCCGCCGCCCACTTCGCTAGCGCCTCCGCCGCCGCGCCGCGGATGGCGTTGCCGGCCATGAAGGTCAAGCGCGAGGCTGAGGCCGAGCCCGAATTCTGAGTGTGGGCCGTGTCGGAGACGATCAGGCGCACTTTCTCGAGCGGCACGCCCACTGCCTCGGCTGCCATCTGCGCCATCACGGTGTGCGTGCCCTGGCCCACATCCGCGCCGGCATAATGCAATACCACCTCTTCGATCTCCGTCTGGCCGTGGAGCTCGATCTCCGCCCAGCATTCCTCCGGCGCTCCGAAGGAAAAGCCCACATTCTTGAAGCTGCAGGCGAAGCCGATGCCCCGCCGCAGATGCGGCGCCTCCGGCGTGCCAAGCGCCTTGGGGTCCGGCCGCTTCCAGCCCTGCGCCGTCTCCACCCAGCCCGCCCGCTCGGCGGCCTTGGCCACCACCTTGTCGATCGAGACGCCGGGCGGCAGCGGTGTGTCAACCGAAAGCTTGGAGCCCTCCTTCAGCAGGTTGCGGGCCCGGATCTCGACCGGGTCCATTCCCAGCGCCTCCGCCAGCTTGTTTATCTGGCACTCGGCGGCGAAGGCCCCTTGCGGGCCGCCGAAGCCGCGGAAGGCCCCTCCAGGGATGTGGTTGGTGTAAACCGAGTAGGAGTCCACGCTCACATTGGGGATCTCGTAGGGCCCGGTGCACATCAGCGTGGCGTTGCCGAGCACCTTGGTCGAGGTATAGGCATAGGCGCCGCCGTCCTGGATAACCTCCATCACCGCCGCCGTCAGGCGGCCGTCGCGCTTGGCGCCCCACTTGGCCCGCAGAATGAAGGGATGGCGTTTGTGATGCCCGATGATCGATTCCTCCCGCGACCAGACGATCTTGACAGGGCGGTCGATGCCGCGTTGGTGCAGCCGCCAGGCCGCCAGCGCCAGCACGATCTGCACCGACATGTCCTCCCGCCCACCGAAGGCGCCGCCGATGGCAGGGTAGATCACCCGCACCTGCTCCTCCGCCAGGCCGAGCGCATGAGCGATCTGCTCACGGTCTTCATGCGTCCACTGCCCGGCCACCTCGACCGTCACCCGCCCCTCCTCGTCGATGTAGGCCAACCCGGCTTCTGGCTGCAGGTAGGCGTGCTCCTGCGCCGGCGTGCGGTACTCGGCCTCGATCACCACATCGGCCTCCGCCAGGGCCGCCTCGGCGTCGCCCTTGCGGATGCGATAGTAGCAGAAGATGTTGCTATCCCGATCGGGATGCAGCAGGGGACTTCCTTCTTGCATCGCCTCCACTGGATCCAGCACAACCGGCAGGTCCTCATACTCGACCACGATGCGCTCCAGCGCCTCGGCAGCGATGGCCTCCGTCTCGGCCACCACCAGCGCCACCTGGTCGCCCACAAAGCGCACATGGTCGGCATAGGGTTTGCTCGAACCGGGGCCGCACAGCACCGGCTGATCGGGCATGCTCAACCCATACTCGTTCACCGGCACATCTTTGGCGGTGAAGACCGCCAGCACGCCTGGCAGCGCCTCGGCGGCATGGGTATCCAGCCGGGTGATGCGGGCGTGTGGCCGGCCGGCAAAGAGGATCTTCATATGGGCCGTGTTGGGCCTTGAGAGATCGCCGGGGAACTGCGTCTCACCGCGCACCTTCCCCACCGCATCCACACGTGGGACCGATTGACCGATGATGGACATGCCCTGCTCCTTGCTCACTCGTCTCCTGGGCCAGCAGCGCTCAGGTGCGCTCGGCCTCCAGGGTGAATATGCGCCGCAATATGGCCACGCTTGTGGCGTAGGTCGGGTCCATACCGAAATAGGAGAGCGAGCCCGACCCCAGGTTGCTACCCTTGCTCAACGGAGTATCTGAGGCGTAGTGCAGGATCCCCAGGTCGAACGGCAGGTCGTACAGGTTCACGATTTCATTCGTCGGATAGCGCTTGGGCCGGAAGATCTCATAGACCGCCGAGAGATAGGGCCCAGCCTCCATCTCGATGTCGGTGTAGCCCTCGCGGTAGAAGACGTCCATATAGCGTGGCGTTTGCAGGAAAGTGCCGCGCACGCTGACCGCTTTCTGGTTGTCGAGCACCGTGCCGTAGACCAGGTGGCCCTGGATGTCGCTCCCGCGGAAGCAATTATCGAAGAGATAAGTGTTTTTAGAGCCCTCGTCGTGCACCACGGAAGGGATCATCACATCGCCGATCACGCCATTGAGCGTGGCGGCCTTGCCCATGATGTAGACTCCGCGCAGCTCGCCAAAGCGGGTCGAGGCCTGCGAGAGGATCAGGTAGGCGGCCATCCCCAGCGGGTAGTCGATGTTCACAATCAGCGCCTCGCTCTCCGCCAGGCGCTCCACGCCGGGGATTCGCAGCCGCGGATCGAGCCAATCCGCCTTGAGGCCCCGCAGGTCTACCACCTGGGCCTCGACGTCGAAGCCGTGCTCGCTGGGCACGCGCGTGATCCCACAGGCGCGCTCGGCCTCCGCCCGGGCCGCCAACGCCTCCGCCCCCTCCGGCGTGCGCACGTACTTCTTGAGAACGTAGTAGAGGAAGTTTTCCCGGCTGGAGGGCACCTGGCGCGACTCTATATCCTCCCATTCGACGAGCAGGTCGGCGCACTCGGGCTGCTCCAGGTAGCGAACCAGCTCCGGTTCGCGCCGCAGGGCAAAGCCACTGATCAAATTCACGATGCTATGAGCATTGCTGGAGACGAAATATGCGGGGCGTGCCGAGATGTCCGGCACGGCCCTCTCGATGCGCTCCCACCAGATTTGTGTCGCCTGGCGGTAGTCCCGCAGCGAGCCTGCCAGCAGGCGGATGCGGAAATCTTTGCGCCGGGCGGCGATGGCCCGCAGGGTTTCCCAGAAGCGCTCGCCCCAGGCCTCGCGCAGGCGCAGCAGGTTCTCGCTCTCGATCCCCAGGCCGCGCGCCAGCACGGCCAGTCCTTCCTCGGTGTCGAGCGGTTCTTGAAGGAATCGCTTCACCTGATCGCCGCGCAGCAGATGGTGCAGCTTGTTCCACTCAATCTGGTAGCCAGTCAGGATGGGGACCATGTCGTCGATATCCGAGCCGCTGCCGATGTAGCAGGCCAGGGTATGCTCGCCGTCGTAGAAGCTGCGCCGGCGTCGTGCCTTGGCGGCGACCGGTTGCCAGCTCTCCACATCCCCGATGCCCCACGCCTGAAAGGCCGCCGGGCTCTGCCCGAGCACCACGCGGTCCACTTCCACGATGCAGGCAGGCAGCCGCAACGAGGTGTAGATCAGCGCCGAGGTATCGGGCTGAGTCGAGCGCGCGGCCAGGTGCAATGAGGAGCACATCTGCGCGTGCACCTCCTCCAGCGAGCGGATGCGCACGTCCGTGGTGGAGCGCAGCAGCGAGTAGTAGGTGCGGATATAGAGCTCGATCTCTTCTGAGCCCGTCGTGGGCACGGTGCGGTCCATATCTCCTCAGCTCTTGCGTCGCTTGGGCCGCTTCTGTTTCTTAGGCGGCGGCGCATCGAATTCGCCCGGTTTGGGCGGGAAGGCCGCGGCGTAGATCATGCTCAGGATGCCATAAGTGAGCAGCATGAACAGGAAACCCACCACCAGCTTCAGCAGGCGGCCCTGGGCCAGGAAGGGCGCAAACTCAGGGTACAGCACTGCACGCGGGATGTAGATCCAGTTGTTGATGGCGTTGGCCCTCACGAACCAGTCCGCGAAGAGATAGCCCAGCACGGCGAAGATGCCGATGACCAGGCATCCCACCCCTCGCCAGATGGGATTGAGCTGTTTACGCTTCTCGCGCTCCTCGTCCAGCTTCCGGTAGCGGTAGGTATCCCTTCCCATGGCCTACTCCTTGTCCGTAGCCTGGTTAGCCAAGCTCGGCGGCGCGTTCCACGGCCGAGATGATCTTGTAATAACCGGTGCAGCGGCACAGATTGCCCGTGAGCCCCTCCAGGATTTCCTCCCGGCGGGGCGTGGGCCGCTCCTCCAGCAGCTTGGCCCCCGACATCAGGAAGCCGGGGGTGCAATAGCCACACTGCACCGCCCCCTCCTCGATGAAGGCCTGCTGGATGGGGTGCAGAGCGCCGTCCTGCGCCAGCCCTTCCACGGTCACGATCTCTGCGCCGTGCGCACGCGGCGCGGGCACCAGGCAGGACATCACCGCCACCCCATCCAGGAAGACAGTGCAGGCCCCGCACTCGCCCTCGGCGCAGCCTTCCTTGGTGCCGATCAGGCCGGCCTCCTCACGCAGCAGGCGCAGCAGCGACTTGTCGAAGCCGCTCGTGAAACGGTAGGAGCGGCCGTTGATGGTGGTTTCGATCACGCCCGTCGCAGGATGCGCACAGGCCGCTGGGGCCTTCCCTGCTCGCGGCGGCTCACCCCCCCACAGGGTCACCGGATGTTCCGGCATCGCCTCTCGCTCACGGCCCTCAGCGAGCCGCTGCAACGTGCGGCGAACGCCAACCTTCAGCATGTGGCGCCGGTAGGCCGCCGAGCCTCGCAGGTCATCGATCGGGCTGGCCTCCTCCGCCGCAAGCGCCGCCGCCCGCTCGATCACCTCCTCCTCCAGGGTCTTGCCCACCAAGGATCGCTCCGCCTCCGGGGCATGGATGACCGTCGGAGCCACCGAACCCAATGTGATGTTCGCCGTCTGCACTACGCCCTCATCCATCTGAAGCACGATGGCAGCGTTCACCACCGAAATGGCCTGCGCCTTGCGCAGCCCCAGCTTATAGAAGGCGCTACGCGTGCCAGGGGGCGGCGAAGGGAAGGCAATATCAACCACCAACTCGTCCGGCCGCATCACGGTCTTGCGCACCCCGGTGTAGAAGTCCTCCAAAGATAGCGTGCGTTCACCCTGCGCCGATCTTAACGTCACCCGGGCGCCCAGCGCCATCAGGGGCGGGATGCTATCGTTGGCGGGGGAGGCGGTGATCAGGTTGCCGGCCACCGTGCCACGGTTGCGGATCTGCGGCGCACCCACCCGCCAGCAGGCCTGCGCCAAGGCGAAGGCGCGTTCATGGAGCAATGCAGATGCGGCGCAGTGGTTATGGGTGACCAGCGGGCCAAGGTGTATCCAGCCTTCCTGATCCAGGCGGATTTCGTCCAGGCCGGGTACACGCGTGATATCGATGAGAGTCTCCAGGCCCGGCCGTTGTCCGCGCTCCAATTCGAGCATTAGATCTGTGGCGCCGGCCACGATGCGGGCGCGCTCGCCATACTCGGCGAGCCAGCCCAGCGCCTGCTCCAGGTTCTCGGCGGTGTAGTATTGCGTCCACATGGTTCTCTGGCACTCCTCAGCGTTGTTGTAACCTGCTCGGTCTGTGAGCCATGCGCTCGCCGGTGCCGCCACGGCGGCGCATGATGATCTCGGCCAGGATGCTCACGGCGATCTCCTCGGGGGTCTCGGCGTTGAGCTCGAGGCCCATGGGCGATACGATCCGCTCGATGGCTTCGGCCGGCACGCCGCGCTCTAGCAGCGCCTCGGCGGTCGTCTCCCAGCGGCGGCGCGAGCCGATCACGCCGATGTAGGCGGCGGGCGTCTCGAGCAGCGCCGGCAGGCCCTCCAGATCGATCTGCACACCGCGGGTGGTCAGCACGACATAGCTCTGCGAATGAATCCCCACCCGCTGGGGGACCTCACCCAAGGCGCAGACCACATGGGCGTCGGCATCCGGGACCGCCTCCGGCAGGGCGAACTCCGGACGGTCGTCGCAAACCACCACCCGGAAGCCGAGCCACTTGCCCAGGTGCGCCACCGCCTTCCCCACATGCCCACCGCCGATGATCACCAACTGCGGTTCCTGGCCCAAGGGCTCCACGAAGACCTCCATCTCCCCCCCACACACGCCCACATCCCCCTGCTCCGGGTCCCGGAAGGCATAGGTCATGCGGCGCGGCCGCCCATCGGCGAGTGCGGCGAGCGCCTCCTCGATCACCCGGCTCTCGAGCTCGCCACCCCCGATGGTGCCCTCGATGCGTCCATCCGGGAAGACGATCATCCTGGCCCCCGCGTGGCGGGGGACCGATCCCTGATCGCGGATGACGGTCACCAGGGCAGCGGGCTCGCCTGCCCCCTCCAGTTCGGCCAGCCGCTGAAAGATGCTCATCAGCTTTCCTCCAGCAGCGACAGGACGGCGGGCAAGAGTTGCTTCTTCCGGGAGACCACACCTCGCGCTTCCAGCGTACCATCTGGCCGTCGCTTGTAGGGCAACTCACCCAGGATGGCGGGCGCCTGCCGGCTCATGATCAAGCTGCTGCCCTCGACGATGTCGGTGATCATCAGCAGCGCGAAATCCAGGCCGCGGCTCTCGATGAGCGCCTCCATCGCCTCCCCAAGCCGCGCAAGGTGCTCCTCCACTTCCAAATGATCGGTTACTTCTACTTGGGAGATACCAAAGCGCAACCCGGCCGAATCGTAGATCTTCAGGTCGCCAGTGACGATGGCCTGGGCCTCGCGGGCTGCCAGCCCGGTCCCGGCCTTCAGCAGGGCCTCCCCGAAGCTCTCCAAGGTCTCGCCTTCGAGCGGCGAGCCGCCCACGAAAGCCCAGCGGCTCAGGCGCCGCGCCGCCCGGTGGTCCCGGTCGGTGGTGGTGGGTGAAGTGAGCATCAGCGTGTCCGAGATCAGGCCCGCCAGCATCAGTCCGGCGATCGCCGGCGGTGCGCTCAGGCCGGCGTCCTCGATGCGCTCAGAAACCAACGTGCTGGTGCTGCCCACCGGGTCCACCCGGAAGCGGATGGGCAAACGCGTGGGCGGGTTGCTCAGACGGTGGTGGTCTAGAACCTCCAGCAGATCAGCCTCGTCCAGCGAACCCACCGATTGGCCCACCTCATTATGGTCGACCAGAATCAGTTGCAGCCGGGGCGGGTTCAGCAAATCGCGCTGCCGGCATACGCCCAGGTAGCGGCCCTGCTGATCGACCACGAAGAAGTCATTGCGCTCGCCCCGCAGGATGCGCGGCAAGGCATCCCGGATGCGGGAGGAGGCTTCGAAGCGGGGCACCTCGCGGTCAGCCGCCTGGCCGCTGGGGAGCTCGAACAATTCCGAAAGCGCCAGGTCCCTATGATCCGGCTGCGCTCCTACCAGCTCTCCCAGCGACTGAAAGAGACTGAAGCCCGAGACCAGGCCATAGGGTTCGCCGTCGGCCTCGACCACCGGCGCCACGGTGCCGGTTCGCTGGGCGATGGCCCAGGCTTCCCGCAGCGGGCGGTCGGGCGTGACGCTGTCGAAGCGCTGGGCGACCGATTCGAAGCGCGGCGAGGCATCCGCCAGCAACTCCGGCGGGTTCAGACCCAGGCGTTCGAGCGCCCAGGCAGTCTGCGGGTTGATGGACCCTGCGCGGGCCGGCACGATCTCATCCTGGCTTCCCTGGCTGCGGTACCAGGCGTAACCCATCGCGGAGGCGATGGCGTCCGTATCCGGGTTCACGTGGCCGATGACGTAGATCTTGCCCATCTGCGATTATGATCCCTACGGATTCCCGGCCCGCAGCGCCTGCCAGACGCGCTCGGGCGTGAGCGGCGCGGTGAGCACGTCCGCCCCGCAGGCGTCCATTACGGCATTCGCCACGGCGGGCGCCACACCATCCATCGGGATCTCCGCCACCGCCTTAACACCGAAGGGGTGGGAGGGCTCGTAGGTCTCCACAAAAATGGTCTCCAGCCGCGGCATCTCATGCGCCGCGAAGATATGATACCCGCGGAAATCGATCTCCCGCGGCCGGCCGAGTTCATCGTAGGCCATCTCCTCGCAGACCGCGTAACCCAGCGCCTGGGTCATGCCGCCCTCTACTTGCCCAGAGGCGGTGAGGGGATTCACGATGACGCCTGAATCGACCGCCATGAGCAGCCGGTCCACCCGCACCTGGCCGGTCTCCACATCCACGGTGACCTCCGCGAACTGGGCGGCGAACGGTGGGGGTGAGACGGGCGACATATACGAGTCGACCGCCATGATTTGCTCCTGGTCTTCGTGGTGCAGGGCGTGCAGGGCGATCTCGCGCAGGCTCACCGAGCGCCCGTCGGGTGCCCAGGCACGGCGGTTGCGAAGCTGGATCGAATCGGCGTCGATCGGCTCGCCCGATTGGCCGAGTATCTTGGCCGCCCGCTCGCAAATCTTGCGGGCCACCTTCTGGGCAGCGCGAACTACCGCCGCGCCGGAGATGTAGGTGGTGCTCGAGGCGTAGGCCCCCTTGTCAAAGGGCGTGAAGTCCGTGTCGGAGGAGTAGACCACGATATCCTCCAATGGCACGCCAAGCACCTCCGCCGCCTGCTGGGCCAGCACGGTGTCGGAGCCTGTGCCGAGGTCCGTCGCTCCGACGAGCAGATTGAAGGAACCGTCGTCGTTGATCTTGATGCTGGCGCCGCCCATGTCCAGATAGGGGATGGCGGTCCCCTGCATCACCAGCGCCACGCCGATGCCGCGCCGCAGGTAGGGCTTGCCGGGCACTTGATGCCATTCGGGGTTGCCGCATTTGCGCTCCCAGCCCATGGCGCGCATGCCCTGCCTGGCGCAATCCTCCAGCGCACAGGTGTTGATGGTCTCGGGGCGCGGCTCCCGGCCCTCCGACCAGGCGGTGCTGAAGGGGTGCAGTTCGCCTGCCCGCAGGGCGTTCTTCAGGCGGAATTCGATCGGATCCCAGCCCATGCTGCGGGCGATGCGCTCCATATGCCGTTCCACAGGCCAGAAGCCCTGCGGGACCCCATAACCCCGGTAGGCGCCGGCGGGCGGGAGGTTGGTGTAGACCACATCGGCGTAGAAGCGGATGTTGGGCGACTGGCGGTAGGGGCCATCGCCCACATATAGCGCCATCGACTTGTGGCCGGTGTTGCCTGTGACGGTGAGCGCATGGCAGCCGTAGGCGCCGGTGTCGCTCAGCACGCGCATCTCGTTGGCGGTGATGGTGCCGTCCTCCTTCACGCCGGTCTTCATGGCAATGCGCATCGGGTGACGGGAACGGGCGGCGTAGAACTCCTCCGCCCGGGTGTACTCGAAGCGCACCGGCCGGCCGGTGGCGATCGTGAGGTGAGCGGCGACATCCTCGATCAGCACTTCCTGCTTGCCGCCGAAACCACCGCCGATGCGGGGCTTGACCACCCGGATGCGCTTCACCGGCAGCCCCAGCACCGGCGCCAATTGCCGCCGCACGTGGAAGGGCACCTGTGTACTGGTGCGGATCACCAGGCGGTCGTCCTCGTCCCAATACGTGACCACGACGTGAGGCTCGATGTGCGCCTGCTGCACCTTCGGCACCTCATAGGTGGCCTCGAAGATGCGGTCGGCCTCCGCAAAGCCTTGCTCTACATCTCCGATATCGATGTGGATCTGTGCCGCCAGATTGCGGCTGGGATCGGAGTCGGCGAAGGGTACGTAATCCGGCTCATCGTGGATCTGCGGCGCACCGGGCTCCATGGCCTGCGCCGGGTCCAGAATCGCCGGAAGGATTTCATACTCGACCTCGATCAACTCCAGAGCCTGTTCGGCGATGGCCTCCGTCTCGGCCGCCACGAAGGCCACCCGGTCGCCCACGAAGCGCACCTTATTGTCTAGCGAGAAGCAATCCAAGGGTCCGGGAATGGGGTCGGATTGGCCTGCGGTGGAATAGGCCACGCGCGGGATGTCTTGCCAGGTGAGCACGGCCGCCACGCCGGGCAGGGCCCGGGCCTTGCTGGCGTCGATGCGCTGGATGCGGGCGTGGGCGTGGGGGCTGTGGAGCACTTTGGCAACCAGCATGCCTCGCATCTCGATGTCCGCGGTGAAGGCTGGCTTGCCCTGCACCAGCTTGATGGCATCCACCTTCGGCTCCGGATGGCCGACCACTTCGAAGGTCTCCTGGCGGGGGGTGAGCTGGATGCGCGGCAGCACACTCGTGCGCGTGGCGGTGGCGGCGCCTGGCGCTCCCCAATCCCCGCCTTCGCCCGAGAGATCTTCCGATAGGAAGGCCTCCGGCGCCGGCGGGGCGACCCCCTCCAGGGGTTCGACCTGCTCCCCGCGCAGCACCGCCGCGGCGCGCAGCACGGCCTGCACCGGCTTCAGATAGCCGGTGCAGCGGCAGAGCACGCCCGATAGCGCCTCGCGCACTTGCTCCTCACTGGGATTGGGTTCACGCCTCAGCAGTGCCAAAGCCGCCAGCACCATCGCCGGCGTGCAGTAGCCACACTGGATCGCACCCGTATCGACGAAAGCCTGTTGAAGCGCGTGCAAGCCCTCCGTCCGGCGCCAGCCGAATTCCGGGCGCTCCCCCAGGGATTCGACCGTCGTGACTGAGCGCCCCTCAACCTGAGGCGCGAGCATCACGCAACTGCTGACGGGCTTGCCATCAAGCAACACCGTGCAGGCGCCACATTCGCCGGTTTCGCAGCCATGCTTGACGCCAAAGAGACCACACTCTTCCCGCAG
>Ga0190360_1000923_pt1 | contig 15591 bp, 14 predicted proteins | sample 48721834_MG_FD_161271 | JGI IMG/M metagenome (GOLD analysis project Ga0190360, IMG submission 161271) | Hydrothermal vent microbial mat bacterial communities from Southern Trench, Guaymas Basin, Mexico - 4872-18-3-4_MG | ecosystem: Environmental > Aquatic > Marine > Hydrothermal vents >... | reverse complement strand
TAATGTAATTGGTGAAATTGGTGAGAATAGACCAATTATTTTATTATCATCTCATTTAGATACAATTAATGACAACCTCCCTGTTTATGAAGATGATGAAAAATTATATGGAAGAGGTGCTGTAGATGCTAAAGGTCCATTGATGGCACTTTTACTTGGGGCATCAAAGTTTAGTAAAAAAAAATTGAATGGAAAAATAATTTTTGCAGGGATTGTGCAAGAAGAAATTAGTACAAAAGGAATTGATGAATTCTTAAACAGTGGGGTTCAAGCAAACTATGCAATTTTTGCAGAACCAAATAATACAAACAATATTGTCGTTGCTTATAAAGGGAGGGCATTACTTCAAATAGTTATGAAATCAAAAAAGGGTTCAGGTCATCCAGCAAGTGCATGGTTATTTGATAATACTATTGAACTTGCTCATTCATTTTATTTAAAAATTAAAGAGTTTTTTAATATCAATTACAGAGGTCGTACACCCTATTTTAGTGCAATACCTACAATTACTGAATTCTACAGCTCCGAAGGGAAAAATGTCATTCCATCAAGAGCTAAATTTTATATTGACCTTAGATTTCCAATTGGTATTAATTTTAATGATTTAATTTCTGGTATCAATAAATTAAAAGAAGATTTTATTAAGTCAAATAATTGTATTATTGACATTGAAATTTTAAGCCTTGTATTACCATATTCAACGGACCCAAAACAAATTTTTATCCAGAAATTATCAGAATCTATTGAAAAAGTTTTGAACGTCAAAAGTAAGTTAACAAGAAAAACTGGCACTACATTTATGAATGTTATAGGTAATAAATTAGGAATTCCAACAATAAGTATAGGGCCAGGAGACCCAAAGTTAGAACACACTAAAGAAGAATTCATTTATAAAAAAGATTTTTTAAATGAAATTAAGATAATAGAGGATTTTATAGAAAATTTCTTAGGATTGCAAAATTGAAACTAGTAAACCTTTTTGTAAATGTAATCTATTTTCTGCTTGATCATAAATAATTGAGTGGGCCCCATCACAAACAGAATCTGTTGCTATTACATTCCTTCTAATGGGCATACAATGCATAAAAAATGAATTTTTATTGGTCAAGTCCATTAATTGGTCATTACATATCCAATTTTCCCTATATGGGATTCTAAGTTTCTTTTCTTTTTGAGGGTTGCCATACTCTTTTAATGAGCCCCAAGATTTTACATAAACAATATCTGCGCCGGCATATGCATCTTCTAAAGTATTTGTAATTTCAAATGAACTCCCATTTTTTGAAGCATTTTTTTTTGCAATATTAATTATTTTATCGTCTAGTTCAAAACCTGGTGGATGGACTAGTGTGACGTCCAGACCAAACCTTGTTGTCGCTAGTAAGGTAGAGTTAGGGACACTGACAGGTAAAGGTCTTGGATGATATGCCCAAGATATTACAAACTTTTTATTTTTAAGGTTATTCACTTTTTCTTTAATAGTCATAATATCAGATAGCGCTTGACATGGATGATATAAGTCATCTTCAAAATTTATTATTGGTATTTCACTAAACTTTTCAAATTCCCTTATAATTCTATTAGCTTCACCATATTTCCATTTAACTACGTTAGGAAATATTCTAATTCCAATCGCATCGGCATACCGTGATAAAACTTTGGCAGTGTCCTTAATGCTTTCACTTTTTCTTCCAACCCAACTTTTATCTGCATCAATATAAATTGCATGACCACCAAGCTGTGTCATTCCAACCTCAAATGAATTCCTGGTCCTTGTTGATGGGCTAAAAAATAACATAATAAGCGTATAACCTTCCAACTTTTTATGTATATTATATCTTCCCTTCTTAAATGTCTTTTTTAATTCAAATGCCTTATTTAAAACATACTCTAACTCATCTTTTGACCATTCTTGAGTTGTAATCAAACTTTTATTTTTTAAAAAGACCATTGACCTCACAATCATAACATGAATTGAAGTTATTAATTATTACCATAATGCATCTTTTGTGCGTTGTTCAGGAGTATCTTCAAATATTTCTTTTATCATATCACCAAAATTACTAAAAATATTTGTATCACCATTCCAAGTATCAATAATATCTTGAAATTCTTTCTTAAACATATCTTCAACAAATTTTAAATTACTAATTATTAACTTGTTTTTAATTCCTTTTTTTGACCGCGATATAAACAGAATACCCTTGTAGCCTTGAAAGATCGTCAATTTTGAATCACCCATTATAATTGTTTTTAATTTCTTTTCACCTAATTGCTGAATAAAAGAATTAAGTGCACTAAAAAAGCCACCAAATAACACTGGATCTATTTTATCTCCTTTAGTTAGGTTAAATAATGTAATTCCTGATGGATGTACAATCCAAATCTCTTCTATCATCCTCATTTTTTCAGACACTTGTTTTTGTTCTAAAGATTCATTTCAAATCTTGGTTTTTTTATTAACTTAAATAAATAATTATAGAGGGTAAATTTTTTCTAAAATATATATATATTTTTAGAGTAATTTCCAAATTAACTCATTTAAATATATATATTAATGAAATTTTGAAAAATAAATAAATTAACATTTAACATCACATAATTAAAAAGGAATGATTCAATGCCAATAAAAAGTGATATATTTATAGTAAATTTACATGTACCTGCAATGCTTTTTGAATTGATTACATCTATATTCGCAGGAATAATAGCAATCATTATTTTTAAAAAATGGAGGGAGCGTAGAATAAAGGCAACTCTTTATTTATCTATTGCGTTAATGTCAATTTCAATTGCATCATTTATTGGATTTACTGGACTATTGAGTTGGTTTATGTTATATATATCATCAGGATTTACAAGTACATATAGTCCATTATATTATCAAATAAGTCTTCCACTTGCCTATTTATTTGTAATTCCTTATGATATATTTCTAATTTTGTTTACAATCCAAATTTTCTTAAATAAAAATGATAAAAAGGTTATACCTTTTTTAGCTGTTGGTGTAATTATTGCTGTTTTGCTATTTATGCCCAATAATTACTGGGGGACTAACCCGATTCCTATGATAGACCCACCTAGTATCCGAACTATAGTAATGGCACTCTTTCTTTTATATAACGTTGTAATTTATATTATATTAGCTTTTTATGCTTTTAGAGAATCGCGAATTACTAAGGAGAAATTGCATAAAATTGGGTTTAATGCTATAGGATTAGGTCAAATCTTAAACATTTTAGTTTTTATGTTCTTTTTAATGGATTCAATTGTACTTTTATTTAACCCAGCCAGCCCGGGATATACAATTTATATAGATTTAGCATGGATTTCAGCATTATCTGCATCATTTATGTTTTATATTGGATTTATTCTTCCTAATTGGTTTAGAAAGATAATTAAATCATAAATAAAACCACAATATTTTTACAATTTTTCTAAAAATAATGACAGATTTTCAGAAACATTACTACCTTTTCCAGATTTTTTTAATTCCGTTATAAAAATCTGTTCTAAATAAGTTTTCAAATCTTCAAACGAATATTGATTTACATTATTTTTAAACTTTTTATTAAATTTCTTATTTAAATTATTAATTAGGCGCTCCATTTTTTTATTATTTGTATTCTGAATTGTTCGTAAAACAAAAATTAAATTTGTTTCCTTATCTTTTTTAAGAAATATTTTTGAATTTCCAAATTCAATTCGTTCCAGCTTTTTTTCTCCAATAGTTGAACTAAATTTACTTACAGATAAAACAAAACCTGAAAACAATGCTGAATCATAATCTTCTGAACCTTGAACATAGTTTTCTATGCTAAAAATTGTTTTTCCATCTTCATTTAAAAGCCATAGCCCAATTATTTCTTCCATTTTTAAAATTACACTTAAATAATATTTAATTAAATCAAAATTTTTTGAAATACCGTAAAAATTGTAGTTTTAAATATGTCGAACTCAAAATTAGATGGAATAATCTTATGAATTTCATCAATCAATTCAGCCTTAATTTTATTAAAAGAAAAATTTTCAATAGTTTCTAAGTTTGGGTCAAATTTGTGCAAAAAAATTGAAATTTTAACTTTTCTATTTTGGGATGATAGATAATTTATTATATTAGATAGATATTTAAGTGCTAATCTATATCGCTCAATATCCTGTACATCAATTACAAAAATAAGCTTATCGACACCAAAAGTATATTTTTCCAAATCATTTAAGTACATTTTTCGATACTTTTCCTGCCCTCCACAATCCCATAAAGAGATAGTTTTCCCTTGTATTTGGAGATTAATTATGTCAACACCATGAGTAGGTTTTAATGAATAATATGATAATAAATTAGTCTTTTTCTGGAGGCTTAAGACGATTGATGTCTTTCCACTATTATCAAGGCCCATTATCAATATTTTTTTTGTATTAAGAATTTCACTTGTCAATATTCAATGTCACTTTTTTTGTTTAATCTTAATTTCGAGAATTATTAATAAAATAATTGAAAAAGATAATTTTTACATTATTGCTAAATTTGCTTTAATGAATAATAGATTGTATAAATTAAAAAAATCCAAATAATTAATATTTCTATTTCCTTATAAATTGATATGAAAAAGTTAAATAAAAATTCTAGGAGATAATAATCTATGAAAAAACCAAATACAGCTGTTATTGGAGCAGGGTGGTTCGGTTCAGCTCATGTTAGAGTGTTTAACTCAGTATCGAACTTGGTTGCAATTTGTGATACAGATGTTGTGAAGGCAGAACAATTAGCAAAAAAGTATGACATAAATTATTACAAGAATCATTTGGATTTGCTAAAAAATGAAGAATTAGATGCAATAAGTATAGTAATTCCACCAAGAAATATTCCGAAAGTAGCTGAAGATTATGCATCAAAAGGAATTAATGTTTTATTAGAAAAACCGATGGGCACAGATTTAACAATGATAAAACCACTTTTAAAATTTCAAGATGTCCGTTTAATGTGTGGTTTTATTGAATTATTTAATCCGGTTGTAAAGTGCTTAAAAAAGAATATTAAAAAAATAGGGACGCCTATAATGGTCAGCTCAAGAAGAATAGGAAGATATCCCCATAGAAGCTGGAATTTGGGAGTCCTTTTGGATTTAGGTATCCATTGTATATATGTTCAGCGTTATCTTTTTGGTGACATTATTGACATCAAAAGTATGCTCAGTTATGCCAGTAATAGTAAATTTGAAGATGCAGCATTCTTACTTTTAAATTACAAAAATAATGTTCATGGACTAATTGAAACAAATTGGCTTACTCCGACCAAGCACCGAAAACTTATTGTTTATGGTGAAAAAGGTACAATAGAGATAGATTATATTACTCAAGAACTTAAATTTACAAAAATTGAGAAACTTGAAGATGAATATAAGATTACGAAATTAATTCAACCATATAATTCTACTGAACCATTAATGGAAGAAGTTAAAGCCTTTTTATTTGAAAAAGAAAATCCTATCCCACTTAAGGATGGAATTAAAAGTCTTGAAGTAGCCTTAAAAGCCCAAAGTAGTTATATCAATAAATAATTTCTATAAAAATACGAATCTGGTCTTCCCTTTGGACGAATTGAAATATATATTATCCTTTTATAAGAGTCTTAACTTACTAAAAAAGTATTTATGTAGAAAAATTACAGGTCTTAATCAAGAAAATACAGAACGTTTTATAGATATTTTATTATTCCGAATAATAATAGTTTGGTTTTTACAAGAACGTGGTTTCTTTAAAAATACATCTTATTTAATAGAAAAATTTCGGGATCTTAATAATAAAGGAATAAATTATTTCGATACCTTTCTTAAGTATTTAATTTTTGCGTTTCCTATGCCAAATAACTTAGAAATTTCCAATAAAGACAGGGAATTCATTATTGCAGTTAATTTTTTAATTAACAAGATATTTTATATACCAGAGATGGAACAAAAATTTCATAACATTGAAATTAAAAATGATGCATTTTGGATCGAAAACGATGAAATTATATTAAAAAAGAGGGACACACCTATTTTTAATCTATTTTGCAGATATAAATGGGTAATTAATGAGCAAACTAAGAAAAAGTTTAAAATTACCCCAGATATTTTAGGGACAATTTATGAAAAATCGCTTAAAAAGGAATTAGGTACAATTTATACCCCAAAAAGAATAACAAAATATATTTCTAAAAGGACAATATATTTATTTCTTTTAGATAAGATTAATGACAAATTTAATACTCGTTTAAGTGATTTAAATGAAATATTTGATATAGATGATAAAAATATTTTAAATTTTTTTTTAAAAACAATAAATGATTTGAAACTTTTAGACCCTGCATGTGGAAGTGGTCATTTTATTTTAGAATCGATATATATTATTGAACAAATTTATTACAAATTAAGAAGTAAACAGGTTCTCAAACTTAATAATTACCAAATTAAAAAAAATATTATATTGAACAATATATTTGGAGTAGATTTAAGCCAAAATGCTATAGAAATAACAAATACACGAATATTCTTAAATTTAATCTCATCTTTTTCAAATATTGAAGACATATTTAAATTACCCAATATTGAGTGTAATATAAAAGTTGGAAATTCAGTTCTGGGATTTTCAAGATTATCGGATATTAAAAATAATTTCAATAATTACAATTCATTCGTAAAAAAGATTGAAGAGATAAACTATTTTAAAAATAAATTAAAAAATATCACTACGTATAATTTGGACGATTATTATAAAATTAAGGAAAAAACAAAGCATCTATCAAAAATTATTACTAAAGAATTAGACCTGCTTTTTGTTGACCAATTACAAAAAAATATTAAAGATATTAGACTTGAGCAGAAAAAATCTATTAGTTATCCAAATATTCAAAAATTATGTCCATTTCATTGGTTTTTAGAATTTGATATTATTTATCATGGAAACGGATTTGACATAATTATTGGAAATCCACCATATATAAGACAAGAAAAAATTCATTACAAATTATTATTAAAGCATTTATATAAAACTTATAGTGGTACCGCTGATTTATTTGTTTATTTTCTTGAAAGGAGTATTCAAATTTTAAAATCCGGTGGGTATTTAGGATTCATTGTTTCTAATAAATTTATTAAGACAAATTATGGGGTTAAAATACGAAAATTTATTCTAGACCATTGTAAAATTAAAGAATATATCGATGAGTTTGATTATAAAATCTTTAAAAATGTTTCAATTGATACTTGTATTTTAATCCTTTTAAAAAACAAAAATAACCTTGAAAATCAAATCTTGGTAAATAATAAATTCTATATTAATCAAAGTACTTTAAATGAGAAAAATTGGGTCTTTATTGACGAATTAACTCTGAAAATAAAAAAAGCAATTGAACGAAATAGTATTTTATTAAAAAATTATGTTGGTGAGCCATTATCTGGGATCAAAACAGGGTTAAATGAAGTTTTGGTAGTAAATCATGAAAAAATTAATCAAATTATTAAAAATAATGTAAAGGAAAAAGAGATATTTGTTAAAATAATTAAAGGTAAAGATATCAATAAATGGTGCTATAATTTTCAAAGTGAATTTCTAATTTTCGCAGATAAAATAAACATAAACGATTATCCAAATGTAAAACGCTATTTGGAAAAATATAAGCAAGAGTTGATAAATAGAACAGATATAATTGGGACAAATAAAAAATGGTATGAACTTCGTCCATGTAAATATTATGATAAACTTAAAAAACCAAAAATTATTTATCCGGATATTTCTAAAAATTGTAAATTTGCCTATGATGAAATGGGTGTCCTCATAAGTAATACAGCATATGCTATACCAGTTCAAGATAAATCATTATTAGCAATATTAAATTCATCATTAATTGAGTTTTTTTTTAAATTGATTAGTGTGAAATTAGGAAATACTTATCGATTTATTCAAATGTATGTTAACCAAATACCAATTAGACCTCCAAATAAAATACAGAAAAGAGTTCTTGAAATTTTAAGTGATTATCTGATCTTTTTATATAAATTAAATGACTCTAAAGAAAGAAAAAAGCTGATAAAATTTTTTGAAGATAATCTCTTAAATTGTGTAATATATGAACTTTATTTATCCAGAGAACTAGAAGAAATGGGTGTATTTACAAATTTGACTAAAAATATTAGTTATAATTTGAGTGAGATTGAGAAATTTAATAATAAATCTGATAAAATAGAAGTAATTAGAAATGCATATCAAAAAATATTTTCTAATCAAGGAATTCAAATAGATATTTCAAATATTAAAAATAATATATGGATAAAGGCTATTGAAAATTACTGAAATTTAATATTAAACTGATTTTGTTTTTATTTTAATATTCAATTTTTTATATAAACAAAATTTTAATTAACTAAGAAATTTATCTATAAATTATAATGGAAATACCAAATGTTCAAATTTATCCATTAGCTGTTTCAAAAATAATTAAACACAGCATTTTAAGTCCAAATAAAGAAATAGCTGGTTTTTTAATAGGTTATGTTAATAACGAAAATAAATTGATAATTACAGATGCACTACAAGGAAGGCAATATGGAAATTCGGTCCATGTTATTATTGAAGATATAGAATTAGCTAAAGCAGCAGAAAAACTTGAATCATTTGGACTAGAAGAACAAATAGTTGGTTGGTATCATTCACATCCAAATATGGGCGCGCATTTTTTTTCCATGACTGATGTAGCTACACAAAATAGATATCAGATGTTTTTACCACAAGCAGTAGGGTTTGTTATTGACACTTCTAAATTTCAAAGGTCAAGTGATCTAAATAATCTTGATTTAAAATGTTGGAAAGTAATAGGAAATCAAGCCATTAATATAGAATATAATATTATTACTGATCCAACTGAATGTTTAAATAATATATTATCACATTCTATTAATTATCCGCCATATATCCATGAAATTTCACCCCTAATTAGTATGTTAATCTCTCAAATTGGTGGAGCACTTGAAAAAGTTGAATACGTCCCAAATATTATTAAAAAAGTAGGAGCATCAATGACCATAAATGGAACATATAGCAATAAAATCTTGATACAGACTTTAATATTAGGAATGTTTATTTTATTTACAGTTCTATTTTTAATTAAATTATAAATTAATCAGCTAATTTTATTGTTACTTTAATACTCATTGGTATTTTTTTTAAGAAATTGTCGATGTCATCAAGGTTTAACAAATTTCCAATTACATTAACTCGACTAAATGTTTGCTCTAAATCATCAAAAAAAATTACTAATTCATCACCTAAAGCTTGATATGCAATTTCACCTTTTTTCACGGTCATTGTTTTTTTCTCCCATCCTGCATTTATTTTTATACCGATGACCAATCTATTCTTATCTAAAACGATACCCCTCTCAACTATGGGTAATTTTTCAATTATTTTCCGAATAATTAAAGGACCTAAAACAGTCTTTAATTTTCCTTTAATAACTCGCTTTTCCCTTCCTTTTTCCATAATAAAATCAATAAGATATTCTGATTGTGCTATATTACTCATTATTATCTTCCTCAATAAAGGGTTTTAAACATTTTATGATAAAAATTGAATTTGAGTTAATTTATCCATAATTTCTACTAATTCTCGTTCAATTTCATGTTTCTTTTTATTAAAATCCTCGATATTTAGTTCATTATTTTTTAATTTATTTTCTAGTTCCTTGTACATTTTAATTAATTCATTTTTTCTTTTTAAAAGGCTTTTTTTCATTTGGATTGGAGTTTTCATGATATTTCATTTAAATAAATATAATTTTATTGAATAAATTTTAATAGTATTTTAAGGTTATGATTAAACTCAATAATTTTATAATTTTTAGTTTCAAGAAATTTGACAATATTATGAATTACAAATTAAATTTTTAATTTATATCAATATAAAAATTTATTCTATAGACCAAATTATAAGTAAAACATTTATTATACAAAAATTTAATTTTAAAATTTAATATTAAAGTTGTTTTAAATTAGATATATGCTTTCTTATTAGTATATAAATAATTTTTTGTTAATTGTATTAGAAATTTATTCTAAAATTTAAAAATATCGTTTTAATAAAGAAATTTACCTGAAATATTTTTCCAAATCTTTATTTTTCTCCAAATCTTTCATCCAATTAACAAAACCAAACTTATATTTATCAGGTCTTAATGTTATTATTCTATTTAATATTTCTACGGCTTCATTTATTTTTACTTCAGAAGTATCAAGTTCAAATATGATATTTTTTGGATATTTATTCAAGGCATAATTAGTACATATACCCAGGATTTCTGCAGCCACGTTCTCATTTATTTTTTCTTGCGAATAATTTTTCATTTTCAGTCGTTTTTCAAGTATATAAGGGTGTGTTCTTAAAATTATAATTATGTCCACTAAATCAGTGGGGATAATATCAGCATAATGACTTTCAATTATCAACTTTTTATCTGAATTTAAAATGATTTTTTTTAATTTAGGGACAATCTTTTTAGTTTTTGTTATTAAAGTATCTCTATTGTTATCTTTTTCAATAATTAAATTATTTTTTATTGCAAAATCACCGATATTTAAAACATTTAAACTTAGTTTTTTGCCGAGTTCCAAACTCAAACATGTTTTTCCAGTTCCAGGTGTTCCTGAAATAAGTATAGCTTTTTTTGACACTAAAAACACTATTTAAAAAAAGAATTAGTTTGGTTTTCTGCCTGCAATGAAGTCTTCAAGCCAGACACGGCTCTCTTGGATAGTAGTCTTCTTTGGTGGACTTTTAAATCCATATGCTGACACACTTTCTAATGGTCCAGTGATTTTACGATCTAAAGCCAATTTTACACCACGGATTACATCGGTAAGTATAGCGAAACCATTTGGAGAATCGACTGTAGAAAGTCTAATGTCTATTTTTATTGGTGCATTTCCAAAAATCGACCCTAAAATCCAGAAATAAGAATCACGCGTATTTCCCAAAAAATCGACATAATCCGTTGAACCAGCTACTAAAGGAAATTCGTATGGTAATTGGGATTTAACTGCTTCTGTCTTATAAGTCCGTTTAATTTTTCGGGCGCGTTCAAGTGCATTAAGCGACTCATTTCCACCTCCGACGTCCAGACAATAACTTTCCTTAACTTTAACGCCCCTGTCAGTTAGAATTTGTAGTATATTTTTGTGTAAAATCGTGCTCCCAATTTGGTTCATTATGTCATCTCCAGCTACAGGGAGCCCTGCACCTAAGAATTTATTGGTAAATTCGGGGTCACAGGCAATTGAAGTTGGTGTGGTATTAATAAGAGCACATCCTGCTTTTAATGCACAATCGGCGAAATACTTGGCTGCTTCTGGTGCACCACTAGGTACCATTATAATTAGAATATCGGCGCCTGAATCCTTTAATACTTGAATTACATCTACCTCTGGAGATTCATCAATTTTTAAGATATCTTGCATTTTCTGACTTAGTCCGTCAAGCAATTTAGCCTTTTGAACGATAATGCCAGTATCTTCAATGTCTAAAAGTTTCATTGTATTATTAGGTGGTGCAAAAATTGCTTTAGATAGGTCTGCTCTGACTTTCCCTTTAACAGTATCAAATGCTGCAACAAATTCAATATCATCTACAGTATATTGGCCGATATTTTCATATATCAAGCCCAGACCATCATTCTTTTCTTGTTTATAAAAATATACACCTTGGACTAATGCAGAAGCAAAATTTCCTACTCCAGCTATTGCTATTTTTATTTTTGCCATAGTTATCAAGTCCCATTTTTGTTTTTAATTTTATTTTAAAATTTGTGTTCTTTGTTATAACATATTTAATTAATATTTTAATTCATAATAATTTTACCTCATTATTATTAAGAATAGAAATCATCTTTATTATATAGAAAATGGACCAAACTCGAATTATTTTTCATATAGATATGGACTCATTTTATGCTAGTATAGAAATTCGTGAGAATCCGGATTATAAGGAATTACCTTTGGTAGTAGGAATTGGACCAAATATTAGAAAGTTTAAGGGTGTAGTATCTACAGCTTCGTATAAAGCAAGAGAATATGGGATATATTCAGGTATGTCTTTAGGGCAAGCAGTTAATAAATGTAGGGATTTAGTTATAGTTCCAGCAAGGATTTCTTTTTATAAACAAATTTCAAATAATATTATGAAAATATTAAAGAAATATGCAGATAAATTTGAACAAATTAGCATTGACGAAGCATATATTGATGTTTCAAATAGAATTAAAGATTTCAATGAAGCTAAAAATTTAGCAAATAGAATTAAAAGTGAGATATATATTAATGAGAAATTGACATGCTCTGTAGGAATTGCACCAAATAAGACCATCGCAAAAATTGCGTCTGGTTATAACAAACCCTCAGGAATTACCATTGTATATCCTAGCAAAATTAGAGAATTCTTAGACCCTCTATCGGTTAAAAAAATTCCGGGAGTTGGTATTAAAATTCAAAAAATATTAGAACAACATAATATAAGGACAATTAAAGACCTTACTAAAACTAAAAAATTTGAGATGATTAAACTGTTAGGTAAAGTTGGGGGGAAAATATACGATATTGCTATTGGAGCTGAAAATACTGAAGTGAAACCTCGTAATCACCGGAAATCAATAGGTATTATAAGGTCTTTTGAAAATGCTACGAATGATTTATCGATTATCCATGATAAACTAAAAAGTTTATCCCAATTACTTTTTGAAAACTTAATTGTTAAACAATTAAAATTTAAGACTATTGGGATAATATTAAGATTTGATGATTTTTTGATAATAACTCGAAGTAAAACTTTAAAAAATTATGTAAATGATTATAACTCATTATTTGAAAATGCAAAAACTCTTTTAGATAATATTTTTGCAAAAGATAAAAGAAAAGTAAAGAGAATTGGTATTAAGGTTTCTAATTTAAAAAAAATAAAGAAAAACAAATACGATTTAACAGACTTTTTTAATTGAACGCCCATGTTTTTAAATATAAATGAAATATTAGAAGATAAATTATTATAAATTTAAAAATCAATTTATTCCGATAAAACTTTTTAATTTTCAACTACAATCTATCTTTTAATGACATCGTTAAACAGTTTATTTTTCCCAAGAAGCATCGCAATTATTGGAGCAAAAAAAGGACTTAATTTTGGGTCTGCATTTTTTATTCATGGGCTTAAAGTTTTAGGATATGAAGGAGAAATATATTATGTTAATCCATATCATGAAGGAGAAACAATTTATGATAGAAGGATTATCAAGTCATTAGATGAGGTCAAGGAGCCCATTGATCTAGTATATTCTTGTATAAAGGCAGAATTTGTCCTTGAACTTGTTCGACAATGTGTTGAACGAGGAGACAAATTTCTAGTAGTTTTTACGAGTGGTTTTTCAGAACTTTTAACAGAAGATGCAATTAAACTTGAACGGGAAATTTTGAATATTGCAAGAAATAGCTCTACTCGTATAATTGGACCAAATTGTTTAGGTCCATATTGTCCGAAGAGTAAAATAGGATGGGATACTGGGTATCCACCACCAAGTAAAATTGGAAATGTTGCATTTGCATCTCAGAGTGGAGGTCATGCGTCTAATCTTCTTAGAGCATCTTCTGGTAGAGGATTTTACTTTTCAAAAGGAATATCTTTTGGTAATCAGATAGATGTAAATTGCTTAGATGTATTAGAATACTATGAAGAGGACCCAGATACAGATGTAATAGCATTCTATTTAGAGTCCACAGGTTCAGCTAATGGGAATAAATTTTTTAAAAAATTAAGTGAAACGACATTAAAAAAGCCGGTAATTATCTGGAAAGGAGGACAGACCGAAACTGGAAATAAGGCAACTGCATCACATACTGGTGCAATAAGTGGGTCTTTAACAATTTGGAAAAATATGATAAAACAAGCTGGAGCAATTTTTACAGAAGATTCAGAACAATTTTGGGATATGATACATTTAATGGCAATTTTTATACCTAATAAAACATTAAGACCGCTTACAAATCTTGGCGTTTTATGTCCTGGGGGAGGAAATTCTGTTGAAATTACAGATACAATTACTAGAAATGGACTACAGGTTCCTTTTTTATCGCAGGAAACTCAAAATAAACTTAATGACTTATTACCCTCGGTAAATACGTCAGTTAAAAATCCAGTAGATTTAGGAGCAGTTGGACTGATGGATAATATATTTTTATCAACAATAAAATGGTTATCTGAAGACCCTAATGTAGATGTTATTATCAATTTTCAACCAATAGATTGGCTCTCAAATATGGAAGAAAATATGGGAAAAGGTTATGTTAAGTCCACTGCTAGGACACTTGGAAGGACAAAAAAACATTTAACTAAACCATTAATTCAAATATCACCAATTTTCAGAATGACCGAAAAAGTAGGTCGCGTTGCACTTGATTTTATCGAGGTCTGTAGACAAAAAGGTATTCCAGTATTTCCTTCAATTAAACGAATGGTCTGGTCTCTAATTAAATATAATGAATATATAAAGTTTTTATCAGACCATAAAAGTTTATAAAATCAATAAATTAAATTAAAAAATTTATATAATAGGTTTTATTTTGTATTAAATTAATTTTTTTTTATAGAATTTAATATTATTTTTATTATCTATCAAAAAGGATAAAAATAAACAAATTATTTTCTAATTATGTTGTCTTCAAAATTTTCTGGCGAAAAAGCATTTGAATTTTTAAAAGAAATTGATTTTCCGCGTAGAACTGGTAGTGTGGGTAATAAAAAAGCCTTCGAAATTATTACCGAAAAATTAGAAAAGTTTGGCTATAAAATTGAAGTAAATAAATTTAGATATACTCATTCATATGTAAGAGAATTATTGCTTTATAAATTAGGAATAACAATATTCTTTTTTCTCACGGCATTTCTGGCGTTAATTGCTTATTGGTCAGACCCAATTAGTAAAATCATTTTTCTACTTATTTCCATTATAAGTGCAATTATTACAATTATTTTGTTGCTTTTCAATTTTTTTAATAGAATAAATCATTATTTAAAAGAAAAGTTTCTTGAAGAACTACCATCAGAAGAAACCTATGAACTCCCAGAGGCTTCTAATATTATTATTGAAAAACGACCTAAGAAAAAGTCAGATTTACATGTCATTATAGGCGCGCATTATGATTCTATTAGTATAAATTTCAATTTTCTTTTCTATACAATAATTTATTTAATATCCGGAATTGGAACATTGTTTGTTAGTGTATATTATATTTTTCTAGATATTTTTCTAATTGGTTCCACTTCAATAACTATGATAAATTACGGAATAATCATTGGACTTATTTTATCTAGTGTGGTATCAGTGTCTTTATTATGTTGGCTTAATGTGAAATTAAAAAATGAATCTCATGGTGCATCAGATAATGGAAGCGGTGTTTCTATTCTAATTGAATTGGCTAGGATCTTGAAAGATTTTGAATTAAATTTTAACCTAACTTTAATCTTTTTTGGAGTAGAAGAAGAGGGACTACTTGGGTCAATAAATTATATAAAATC
>Ga0190360_1000922_pt1 | contig 15595 bp, 17 predicted proteins | sample 48721834_MG_FD_161271 | JGI IMG/M metagenome (GOLD analysis project Ga0190360, IMG submission 161271) | Hydrothermal vent microbial mat bacterial communities from Southern Trench, Guaymas Basin, Mexico - 4872-18-3-4_MG | ecosystem: Environmental > Aquatic > Marine > Hydrothermal vents >... | reverse complement strand
GGTCCGAAACCCCTTGGCACATTTCCAGGTTTTTTCCGGAAGTTTCTTGGCAGTTGCAATTACTTCCCCCAACTTCGATTGAAACTCTTAAAAAGGGAAAAGAAATCGGGGAAAAATTGGGACTAAAAAATGTTTATCTTGGTAATGTATAGCAAGAAATATGATATAATGACTAAACAAATATGAAAAACGAGCAAATCGCCAAAATTTTACGCGAAATAGAAGAAATGCTAACCATCAACAGCATACCCTTTAAGCCCAAGGCGTATAAAAGAGCGGCTGAAGCAATAGAGAACCTCGGGGAGGATATCTCCCTAATTTATAAAAAAGGGGGGCGTCAGGCGCTAAAGAGAATTTCAGGGGTGGGAGAAAGCATCGCTCAAAAAATCGAAGAGTATCTTAAAAAGGGAAAAATAAAGTACCACGAGGAGCTAAAAGAAAAAACGGCCATCCGGGCTATCGTTACATATTTTTTTAAAAGCAAAGGTATTTCTTTGGACGAGCTTAAAAAAAACGCCAGAAAAAGAGAAATCATTTATTCAAGATTTACTAAACCGGCTAAACAGCTTTTAGTTTTGGCGGGCTCCCTGGAAAAAGCCAAGGAAGCAATTGATGTAGTAGCCAAGTGGGCCAGTTCTCGTGGTTTGGATTATTCTATCGAGACAGTCTTCAAAAAATGGCTGGAATTGGGAAGATTGAAGCCAAAAGAAATAATCAAAAAGCCGTATTTTCAAGGAAACCCGATGGTTTGGTCGGAAACCAAGAAAAAATGGTATGTCGTTGACGAGGAGGGCCGTTGGTTGGAATTCGCCGGCAAAGAATCAGAAATCGAATGGCGCATCGTTAAATAACCAGAATTAAAAAAGTTGTGCAACTGGTGCAAGAATATACTGCAAGAATATACTACAAGAATATACTACAAGAATATACTGCAAGAATATACTACAAGAATATACTACAAGAATATACTACAAGAATATACTACAAGAATATACTGCAAGAATATACTGCAAGAATATACTGCAAGAATATACGACACTAAAAGTTTCATCCACTTTTACTGCGATCGCAATAAAACCCGTCGTAATTAAATAATCCAATTAAATTAAACAATAAAATAAACAATCCAATTAAAATAAGTTAAACTAATGAGTCCTACTAAGCAGAAAATTTTATTGACTTTACTTGCCGGAGTGGCTTTGGGGTTTTCCTATTCGCCAAATATGCAATATAGGATTATTAAAGAAGTGAGGCGGGAATGGAAAAAAATTAATAAAGAGAAATTAAAAAGAGACATTCGAGATCTTTATAAATCTCACTTGATAGAAGAAAAAAAGAACTCTGATGGTAGTCTTACTTATGTTTTAACTAAAAAAGGGAAATTTAAAGCTTTAACATATCATTTCAATGAAATGAAAATTAAAAAGCCAGAGTGGGATGGAAAATGGCGAATAGTAATTTTTGATATCCCGGAAAAATTAAAACTTACTCGTGAATATTTTCGCCAAAAATTAAAAGATTTGGGATTCCTAGAACTTCAAAAAAGCGTTTTTGTTATTCCCCACTCCTGCGAAGATGAAATCGATTTTATTGTTGAGTATTTTAATATAAGAAAATATGTCCGTTGCGGCACTTTAGAAACCATTGATAATGACCTTCATCTAAGAAAAATATTTAAATTATAACCATATAATTCCGACCACTTTTATTGCGATCGCAATAAAAGTGGTCGGAATTGCAGCGCTATGAATTACTATGAATTACAACATTATTAAGAAAAACATTATTGAGAAAAACGTTATTGAGAAAAACGTTGTTGAGAAATTTGTCCAAGATTTGTTAAAATAGTGGTATGAAGATTATCTTTTTGGGGACGGGCGAATTTGGTAGAATTGTTTTAGAAAAACTCCAAAAAGCAGGTTACGGTCCTATTTCCTACCGCTTGGAGGATATTAAAAAGATAAAACCCGATTTGGTGGTTGTGGCCAATTTCGGCAGAATAATTCCCAAAAATCTACTGGATATCCCCCGCTACGGCTGTCTCAACGTACATCCTTCTTTGCTGCCAAAATACCGTGGCCCCTCCCCTATTCAAACCGCTGTTTTGAACGGTGACAAAGAAACAGGGGTCACCCTATTTTTAATGGATGCCAAAGTGGACCATGGTCCTATTTTGGCCCAAAGAAAGACTGTTATTGGAAAAAATGAGACTGCCGCAGAGCTTTCTAAAAGATTGGCTATCATGGGGGGCGATCTCTTGATAGATACGATCCCTGATTGGATAAAAGGGAGGGTTAAACTTCGCCGCCAAAACGAAAAACGAGCCGTTTATACCCAAAAACTCGTCCGTCAAAATGGTGAAATCGATTGGAGAAAATCTGTCCCCAAAATCGAAAGACAGATTCGAGCTTTTTATCCTTGGCCCGGCAGCCATACTTTCTACAAGGGAAAGAGATTGAAAATCTTAAAAGCTAGACTGGAAAAAAATAAATTAATCATCGAAGAAGTCCAGTTGGAAGGTAAAAAACCCGTGTCTTTTGAAGACTTCCTTCGCGGACACAGAGATTTTTTAAAGAATAAAATAATATGCTCACGCATACTGATTTAAAAAAGGGGGTAAAAATAATTCTTGATGGGGAGCCCTACGAAGTGCTGGAGTCCAACCCCATGAAAAAGGCCCAGCGAAGGGTGGTTATTCAGACCAAGGTGAGAAACCTTGTTACTGGGAATGTATTCAGCAGAAATTTTCACCAGGGAGAAACCTTCGAAGAAGCAGAACTTGAAAAATTCAAAGCCAAATTTCTTTATTCTCACCGAGGAAGATATTTTTTTTGCAAAGAAGGTACACCTTCCGAAAGGTTTGATTTGTCAGAAGAACAGATAGGCCCTCAGGCGCGCTTTTTGAAACCGAATCAAGTTGTGGAAACCGATGTTTTTGAAGATAAAATTATCAATGTTTCTTTGCCCATTAAAATTCAGTTGAAGGTTATAGAGGCTCCCCCCGGCATAAAAGGCGACAGGGCCCAAGGGGGAACCAAAATAGTAACGCTGGAAACGGGAGCCAAAATAGCTTGCCCTCTTTTTATTGAAAAGGGCGACACAATAGAAGTGAATACCGAAACCGGTGAATATGTAAGAAGAATTTCCTAAACCCATGCAAATTTTCGAACTTCATTTCAACCCTCAAAATAAGAAAGAAGATAGAATTTTTGATAGTTTTGTCTACGAGCCAGAAACGGCCCCGGAAAAAAAGCTGGGAAGTCTTTACATCGTCGGCGAATTTCAAAAACCCCTTCCCCAGAATTCCAAATTTTTAGACAAATTAGCAAATGTTATCAAAAAGGAATATTACGCCGCCGGGTTGCATAAATCCTGCGAGCAAAGTTTGAAAGAGGCTTTGAAGAAAGCCAATGAGTTTTTAGATAAGGAGGCTAGGAAGGGCAACGTGAATTGGCTAGGAAATCTTCACTTTGCCGTTCTCAATTTTAAAGACTTTATTTTGAGTTTTACCAAAGTGGGGGGAGTAAAGATATTGCTTTCCAGAGAGGGAGAATTTTTAGACGTCGGCCACAATCTGGAATTCCAGCAGCAAGACCCCTATCCTCTGAAAGTTTTCGGAAGCGTAGCAACGGGAAAACTGGCTCCGGACGATAAAATTATTCTGCTTACCAAAGAAATGTTTTCGGTTTTGACCGAGAAGACAAATTTTTTAAGCAAACTAAGAGACGTCTCCGATGAAAAGCAAATTAAGAAGATCTTGAAAGAACAAAAATCAATTCTGTCTGACGCCTCGGGAATCTGCATGCTCCTTCTTTGCGGTAAAGAGCAGGTTTCAGAAAAGGTCACTTTAAAGAAAAAAAGAAGGCCCATCCTTTTTAAATTACCGAAAATTCCTTTTCTCAAAATCAGTCTTTCCGTAAAAGCGCCTTCCTTGAGGGTTTTCGGCAAGAACAAGATTTTACTTATGGCTTTTCTTTTTCTGCTGGCCGTTGGGTTTTTAACTTTCCATTCCGAGCCCTCCAAAAATCCCCTTCAAATAGAAAGAGAAGAGAGGTTGAGGTTAGCCGAATCAAAAATTTCCATGGCAGAAAATTTCCTCATTTTCAAAGAAGAAGAGAAAGCAAAAGAACTGTTTTTAGAGGCTCAAGATATTTTGAAATCTTTAGACAAACAAAACAGCTTCCTCAGCGAGGAAGCTGCTTCCCTGCAGGAAATAATTGAAGGTTATCTTGAAGATCTCAAAGAGTGAGTTATTTTAATTCAACCTGAGCTCCGGCGCCTTCGAACTTCTTTTTGATTTCTTCTGCTTCTTCCTTCTTGACGTTGTCTTTCACTACTTGGGGCGAGGAAGCGGCAGCTTCCACGAAATCCTTGGCTTCTTTCAATCCTTTTCCCGTAACATCCCTGACCACCTTGATTACGTCAATCTTTTTATCACCCGGCGATTTTAATTCCACCGTAAAGGTGGATTTTTCTTCGGCCGGAGCAGCCCCCGTGGCCGGAGCAGCGCCTGCAACCGGAGCTGCGGCTAGCGGCGCTTGAGCTGAGACGCCGAATTTTTCTTCCAGGATTTTTACCAATTCCGCCAAATCCATCACAGACAGCTTTTCTATTTTTTCTACAAGGTCTTTAAATTTCTCGGGCACCTCTATTTTTTTCTCGGTTTTTTCTTCAGCCATATTATATTATTTAAATAATTAGTAATTAGAAATTTAGGTTTTAGCTGTAGCTAAAATCCTCAATAGACCTTTAATGTTTTCCTGTAAAACATTGACAAATCCCGACATCGGAGCAAAAAGGCTGCCAACCATTTTGGCCAGCAATTCTTCCCGAGGGGGTATTTGGGCAAGTTCCACTACTTTTTCTTTTCCAAAATATTCTTCGCCAATCACTCCCCCCAAAATCCCTAACTGTTCGTGATTTTTGGCAAAATCGTAAAGAGTCTTGAAGGGTGAAATTTCGTCTTTGTATCCGAACCCCAAGGCTATTTCGCCTTGCATTTTTTTGAGATCAACCTCTATTTTGTTTTCTTTCAAAGCCAAGCCGATCAAGGTTTTCTTTGCAACCTTTAATTCGCAGTTTTTCTTTTTCATTTCCCTTCTCAACTTGGTCAAATCTTGAACTTTCAATCCGGAGACGTTGACAAAAGCAATCGCTTTTTGTTTTCCGACTTTTTCTTTCAAATCTTCCAAAATCTTTTGTTTTTGAATCTTGGTTAGGGGCATGTTTCTTGTCAGCCAAATTAAAAATAAAAGTGAGAAATTAAAAATAAAATGTCTGCTGCCGCAGACATGATTAAAATCACTTTAAATTACTACCTCGATGGGTCTTATTGGTATGCCCATTGTCTGCGGTAGGCTACATTAAAAGATTAACTTATTTATTATTCTTTGTCAAGGCCCCTATTATTTTCCGGGCGAATTTCTCTGCAGCAAAGGGGCCGGCGGCCGTAATAATTTTACCATCTGCGACCACATCTTCTTCCAAATATTCGGCTCCCGAATCTTTCAATATTTTTATGGCGGACCTATCCAGGGGATTGGACCAAACAGTAGCTTTTTTGTCCTTTAAAATCCCGACTTTGGCCAACAACGCCGGGGCTATGCAAATTGCCCCCACAATTTTATTTGAAGCTGTGGCATTCTTTGCTATTTTTTGAAATTCCTCGTTGTCTAGATTTTTGCCCATTCCGGGTCCGCCAATAAAAACTACGGCATCAAAATCTTCAATATTAACCTCCGAAGCTGTCAAATCAACCCTTACCTCTCCCCCATCGGCGCCAAGGGCCATTCCTTTTTTTGTGCTCACCGTAGCGATGGCGGCTCCGGCTCTAGCCAGAATATCTTTTGGAATAAAGTATTCCACGTCCTTGAAATCCTTGAAGGCAATCACCATGGCTATTTTTTTGTTTTCCAATGGCTTTGACATATGTCATTATATTTTATTTTAAATATTTTGCTTTGGCAATATTATGCTCGTCTAAGGTTTTGCTAAAGATGGTTTTTCCTTCGGGAATTGATAAATAATACCAAAATTGGCTGTCTTGGGGATTAAGGGCCGCTTTTATGCTTTCCAAGCCGGGGTTGCAAATGGGCCCCGGGGGCAAGCCATAATATTTGTAAGTGTTGTAGGGAGAATCAATTCGGAGATCTTCTGGCGGAATTTTGGTGGTTTTTTTGCCGGTAATGTAAGTAATGGTGGCGTCAACCTGCAATGGAATACCAGCTCGTAGCCTTTTCCATAAAATTCCCGAAACTAGTCGTTTGTCTTCCGGAGTCTTTACTTCTTTTTCTATAAGAGAGGCCATAATAACTATTTGGGGAGTTATTTCCAACCCAGCTGTTTTAGTGTTGAAGTTATCGACTGCCCTTTGGATTATTTTATCCAAACTCTCTCCCACCTTTATCTCATAGGTATCTGGAAAAAAATAACCCTCTATTTCTTTTCTCTCATCGTAAAGTTCCTCTGCTTGAAACATGCCTTTATTTTCAAAATAGAAACCGATGTCTTTTAAATTCCATCCTTCAATGATGGTGATTTTTTCCTTGGCAATGTCTCCCGAAGCTATTTTTTCGGCAATCTTTGGAATATTCATTGAGGGAGAAAGCAAATAGGTTCCCGCCTGCAGCCCCCCAAATTTACCCGAAGCCAGAACGTAAACTTGAAAAAGGGGGCTCCACCAAATTAAGCCTTCTTTTTGTAGAGCTGCAGCGATTTCCCTTGAGCCTTGACCTTTTTCTATTCGAAAAATCACTTCTTCTGTGGATTTCTGACTTCTGGGCAGAAAGATTACTCCCACCAAGCAAGCAAGTATTAAAATAACAATTAAGTATTTTTTCATATTTTTTTCTTTGTAATACATTTTTTCCAATTGAAAAATTTGTATTACAATCAAGTTTCAATCAGGGGAACGAAAGAAAAGCCGGGGAATTCTGTTTTTTCAAAATTATCTTCACCCCTCTTTATTAAAAGCCAAATGGAAGAAGCGATGGGGGTGACTATTCTGCCTCCGATTTTTAGTTGTTTTTTCCAAGCCCCGGGCACTTTCCTCTGAACGGCCGCCGAACACAGGATTTTATCGAAAGGAGCCTTTTTATCATATCCCTTGGAGCCGTCAGCACAGATAAACTCAATCGGCAAGTTATACTTCGCCGCATTTCTTTCGCCAAACTCTTTCAGTTCCGGCACGGTTTCAATAGCTATAATTTTACCTTTTGCGCTTACGCAATAAGCGAGGAGAGCGCTTGTCCATCCCGAACCGGAACCTACATCCAAAATTTTGTCTCCCGGTTCGGGTTGCAGTTGTTCCAGCATGAAAGCCACTACTAGGGGTTGCGAAATGGTCTGGCCGTGGCCAATAGGCAGAGCCTCGTTTAATTCCGCCATGCTTTTCATGTTATCCGGCATGAAATCAACCCTCTTGATGACTCGGAATGCTTCAATTATTCTGGGTGTTTTCAACCATCCTTCTTTGATTAAATCATCGACTAGCGCCATACCCGGTAGTAGAAATTTGATTAATTAATATTATTTTAGCTGCTTCGGCAGCGGTCAAGTTTTCACTGCTGGATATACTTTAATGTTAAAACAAAAGAGAGTTTTTCTCAAACCCTTTTTCCAAGAATTCCCAAATCCTTCTTTAGTTGGTCAAGATTAGTCCATTTAGAGAGAGGTTTTTCTGGGCGCGGTTTGTTTAAATAAGCTGATTCTATCATAAAAGCGGCCAACCCCACTTATAACAAGCGACAAACAATAGTTATAAGCGCAACCAGTGTTAATCTATAGCGATCGCCATAGATTAACACTTTATTTAAATCAACCTAATAGAAAAACGGCGTCAAGCGACGCCGCTTAATGGTAAATTAATGGTAATATTTCTTTATCAAATCTTGGGCGGCCTTGATGCCCATGATGGTTGATTGAGCTAGGCCTCTCGTAATACCCGAGCCGTCGCCAATCACGTAAAGTCTTTCAGCTCGAGTTTCAAAACCATTGCCATTATAAACCACTCTTTTGGAGTAGAATTTTGCCTCCAGTCCGTATAACAAGGCATTGTTGCCGATGTTTATTCCGGGAATAAATTTGCCCATAGCCTCAATCATCTCGTTAAGAGCGGCAAAAATTCTCTCGTGCAGCCCCAGCCCCCGTAAATCGCCCGGGACGGCTTCAGATAGGGTTGGTTTAACGGGAAAATTTTTCAGAGATTCCGGCTTTGAGCGTCTTCGGTTTTGCCAATCAGCCAGGGTCTGCACCAGAACAGAGCCATTGGAAAGCAGAGTGGCTATTTTTGCCGCATACCTCCCGTAGGCATTGGCATTCTTAAAAGGTTCGGTGAAAGATATACTGACCAAGATGGCAAAGTTGGTGTTTTCTGTTTGATTATCTTTATCTGTTTGACCGTTGACCAAGGTGAAATCCTCATGCTGTTCCTTAATAACCTTGCCACCAGGACAAACGCAAAACGTTCTTACCATATCTCGGCGTTCCTGGGTGGTATATTTGATTTTAAAATCATACAAACTATCGGTAAGTTCGCTGGTCATACTCTTTTTGACTTCCATTCTAATTCCCACGTCAGCCGGGTTGTTTTCGGTCTTCACGCCATACTTTTCTAACTGACTAACAGTCCATTCAGCTCCCGCTCTGCCGGGCGCCAGAATAAGACAGTTGCTCCAAAATTTTTTCTGGTTTTTCAGAATTACCCCCCATTTATTCGAGTTCTTCTCGACGGAGAGCACTTTCGAATTAAGCTTGATAGCAACCCCTTTTTCGTCCAGGTGCCGATAGAGTTTTTCTACCAGCTGGAAGGCTTCTTCCCTGCCCCAGTGTTTTACCGGAAAAGGAATAAGCTCCAAACCTGCGGCGTTGGCTCTTCTTATCAGTTCAGTTATTTTTTTCTCATTGCCTATTTTGATTTCTTGTTCGCCGCCGAATTTTTCGTAAAGGGATTCCACGTACCTTAGGTACTTTTCGAATTCTTTTTCGGTAAGGTAGCCCCTTTCAACCAGCTGGCCGCCCGTTTTTGAGGTAAGGGTTAGCTTTCCGTCAGAAAAAGTCCCCGCCCCCCCAAAACCGAAAAGATTATTCCGGGTATCGTTGATGGCTCTTCTTCTTCCCCGGTCAAGGAGCAGAATTTCCAGGTCAGGTCTATTCTTTTTCAATTCATAAGCGGCAAACATCCCGGAAGGTCCGGCTCCAACAATAATTACATCAAAGTCGGTTTTGATTTTCTTTGCCATTCGCTTTCTCCTTTCGTTTCCTTTTTATTTCCTTTCGTTTCCCTTTTATTTTTTAAAGAACTTTTGGAAAAATCCCACCCTATCGGTGATTAAAACGCCATTCAGGTGGTCGATTTCGTGCTGTAAAACGCGGGCGAGCAATCCCTCCGCTTTAATTTTGCTTATTTCCCCGTTAATGTCAATCTTTCCACCTTCAGCTAAAGGTGAAGGGCCAAGAGCCACAGCTTCCATCTCTACCCATTTTGCCCGTTTAATTTTCAGCCAAACTCCGGGCAAAGATAGGCAGCCCTCTTCGGCTACTTCTTTTTCTTTGCTTTTTTTAATAATTTTGGGGTTGATAAAAACAGCCGGTCCCCCTTCGGTTTGGACCACAATGATTCTGAGAGATTTGCCGACCTGAGGAGCTGCCAAGCCAATGCCTTCGGGGTCTGAATTTTGCATGGTTTCTATCATGTCTTTCGCCAATTTCCTGATTTCCTGAGTGATTTCTTCTACTTCTTTGGACTTTCTCCTCAAAATCGGGTCTGGATATATTTTAATTTCCAGTCTACTCATATCTTCTCAAAGCTTCTACAGGTTTGAGTTTAGCAGCTTTGGTGGCGGGAATCAAGCCCGAAAGGCAGCCCACCAAGAACGAGAATGATAGCCCAAATACAATCAGGCCCGGTGAAACCGTGGCAGAGAAATAGTGAGCTTGGCCGCAGTTTTCTATAACTTTTGCCAGAATAAATCCCAAAGCGGTGCCTCCTATGCCTCCTATCAATCCGATGATTCCAGCCTCAAACAGAAAAATGATCAAAACCGCCCTATTCTTGGCTCCGATGGCTTTCATGATGCCAATTTCCCTGGTTCTTTCCCTAACCGAGGTGAACATAGTATTCATTATTCCAATGCCTCCTACAATGATGGCAATGGAAGCAAACCCTATAATGGCAAATTGAATCACAGCCAATATATCTCCTGCAATATCCTCCATTTTTTCTGAAGTAATGACGCTGAAGTCAGCCGCATCGAATCCTACTCTTCGTTTGCGGGTTTTTTCCAGCGACTTCTTTATTTCTTCTGCCGTTTTATCTAGGGGAATACCCTCTTTTATTTTAACCATGGCCATTTGAGCTGTTCCCCTTTTTTCTCCGGTCAAATCCTGGTAAAGGGGCAAATCCAAGTAAATAGAAGTATCGTCCTGCTTTGAGCCAAGAGAATTCAAGATTCCCACCACTTCAAACCTTTTGCCTTTAATGATAATTTCATCTCCCACCTCAACCTTTTTCTCGAACACATTATTTTCCACCTGACTTCCAATAACTACCTCTCTTTTGCCGGGAACGGGCCACCCTCCTTCTTTCAGGCTCCATCCTTGGAATTTTTCCATAATTTCCGTTCCTTTTTCCCAAGAAAGCCCTGAAGTAAAAATTGTCTTTCCTTCGTCTTCGTGCCTAACCAAAAGAGACTGATATGACATAGTTAATACCACATCCACTCCCCGCACTCTTTCTATGCCTTCTATGTCCTCTCTTTCCAGCTGGGCTCCCGACATAAACATGGCGACAGGATCGGAAATTTCTCCCGGCATAACGAAAATCACCTCTCCTCCTAAAGCCCTCAACTGCTGGGTAATGGTTTGTTTTATGCCTTCTGACAGGGAAAGCAGAGAGATAATTAAGAAAACTCCGATAACGATGCCCAGAATGGTCAGCCAGCTCCGCAAAGACCTGGTTCTTAAATTCCTAAGGGCAATTTTAAAATACTCCTTTATTTGTTCCATACGTATTTTTGGGCCTGAAGGTGATTTTGAATTATCTCTCCGTCTTTAATGTTGAATAGTTTTTCACTGTAGCCGGCAATATTCGGATCATGGGTAACCACTACCATGGTTTTCCCTTCTTTTTGATGGAATTCCTTTAAAACTTCCATTATTTTTTTGCCGGTATGGGAATCCAGATTTCCTGTGGGCTCGTCGGCTATCACCACCTCCGGATTATTGGCGAGAGCTCGGGCTATGGCTACTCTTTGACGCTCTCCCCCTGAGAGCTCTGCGGGCTGATGGTTAATTCTTTTTCCCAACCCTAAAGAAACCAGCAGGTTTTTGCCTCTTTCCTTTCTTTCTTTTTCCGAAACTCCTTGAAAAATCATGGGCAGCGTAACGTTTTCTATTGCGGTTAAATTGGGCATCAAATTAAATTCTTGGAAAACAAAACCAATGATTTTCCCTCTTAACTGAGACAACTGGTCTTCCGAGAGCTGTGAAATATCCCTTTCTTTCAAGAATACTTTGCCTTTGGTGGGGAAATCCAAACAGCCGATCATATTCAAAAGGGTGGATTTTCCAGAACCGGAGGGTCCCATTATGGTCACAAAATCACCTCGATAAATATCGAGGCTTACTCCTTTTAGGGCCGTTAATTCCACCTTCCCCAACTGGTAAATCTTCCAAACGTTTTCCAGTTTGATAATGGATTCCATTATATTAATCAATAATGACTTTTTCTCCTTCGGCAAGGCCGGAAACTATTTCAACCATTTCGTTGTCTCCCCATAAGCCGATTTCTATTTTTCTTTCTTCGATTTCTCCGTTTTTCAAAATCTTAACCGTATATTCACCCTCCTTTTCCCAAATGGCGTCTTCCGGCACCACCAGCACATTTTCTTTGGAGGAAGTTTTGATTATTAAGTCAGCCGTCATGCCGGGTTTGATGCCTTCGGGCGCTTCTTCAAAATTAACTTTCACTTCGTAATAAACGACCCCCTCGACCAGTTTTTCTGCTGGGTTCACTGAAATGACCTTGCCTTTAAAAATTCGGTCGGGAAAGGCGATCAGCTCTATATCCACCGGGTCTCCAATGTCTATTTTCACTATATCTTCCTCATAGATATCCACCTTTATTTGATAGGGATCGGTCGGCAAAAGAACCATGGCGGCTTCTCCCGAACTCGGCTGGGCGATTTCTCCGACTTTTTTGTTGATTTCGGTGATTTGTCCGCTAATGGGAGCCCTCAAGACAGCCTCTTGAATTTTGTTTTCCAAGATGTCCACCTGGGCTTGGGCTTGATTGAGCCGGGCTTGGTAAAGCTCAATTTCCACCTGCCTGGGCTCGGCTGTCTTTATTGCCAAATCATCTTCGGCTTTTTTAACCTTGCCTTCAGCCGCATTGATTTTCTCTGTATTGTTGACCTTGGTGGAGGTGATATTTTGCTGGGCATCTATAATATTGGAAAGAGCGGAGTTAACGTTTACTTTTTCCGTGTCCAAAGAAACCCTATCTGCGTCTGAAATATCGTTTTTGTAGTTAGTATCATCCATGATATTGCGGATTTCATCCAAATAGTCGTAAATATTGGTTAGGGAGTTTTTCAACTGAACTAGGGCTTTTTCTATTTCTTCACGGCCTTCTTGAGCTTTAGCGGCATTGATGTATTCTTTGGCTTTTGACAGCTCAGTTTTGATATTTTTTTCATTATCTTTTACTGTAATTGATTCTTGGTCATTGCTCGCAAAATATGTTTTTCTGAGAGAAGTTACCGTGGTCAGGGTGCCCCAAGCTTCTTCATATGACCCGTCTAAAGCAACCAGGGCGTCCTGGTAGGCTTGGTCTAAATCGTCTTCTGCCTTGGCTTTAACGTCTTGTAGATTTTGTCTGGCATTTTCCAATACGGTCCGCGCTGCCTGTATTTCTTCTTTGCTGAAGCCGGCCAGCAATTTATCTAATTCTGCCTGAGCCACCGCCAATTCAGCTCTGGCTCCGCTCAGCTCAATATCAAGCTGGTCTGTTTCCAATTTGGCCAAAGCCGTAGAAGCTTCCACCCTATCTCCAACCTGGACATAAATCTCTTCAATTCTCCCCTGGTTCTTAAAGGTTAGCTCTATTTCTTCTCCGGCTTGAACTTGGCCGGTTTCGGAAACTTCTTGGAATACGTTACCTAAGGTAACCTCTGCCAAAGAATACTCCGGCTTTTCTTTTTTGAAAAAGCCCTGATAGATGGCAAAAATAACGAGAGCGACAATAATGGCTAAAATAATTTTCCTGCGTGTGAACAGCGGACTTTTCATGTTTTATTATTATATCAAAATAAAAACCCGAAAGCAAAAATTAAGCCCCAATGGTTTAAAGGTTTTTTTGTGAATCTTGCAAGAGCCATAATAAAAAATCAATACGCCTCTTGTATCCGCATATGCGTTTACAAGAAACACTCTTCACCGTCTTAATCACGGCGAGTCTGGTGGCTTCATTGAAGCTAGGCTTCAATAATATTCCTTCTTATACTTCGGGTTCGGCCTAAACCCAGAAGGTCGGGTCGTGGCCGGGGTAAACTATCATCCCCAGCTTCAACAGCTTTGACATTTTTCCAATTAGTAAATAAAAGGTACATTTAATTAAGCTTCTAGATTTTCCACAAATTTAATGTCTTTTTGTGTAATTATCTCTCCATTTTTAAAAGTAAAGTTAGCTTTTAATTTTTTACCATTTAAAAGATGGGGTAACCAAAATTTATCATCGTCCCACATTTCTTTAAAAGGAATTTCTTTATCTCTAAACCATTTTGGCAACATTTCTTCCGATTCTTTTGGCTCTCCTTGCCAATTTTTAACTAAAAAAACGTGAACCTGTTGATTCCATGCTTGATTATATGGAAAATAAAAATTTAAAATAGCAACTTTCTCTAATTCTTTGACTTGAACTCCAATTTCTTCTTCAGCTTCCCGAATAGCTGCTGTTACAATATCTTTGTCTCCTTTCTCGGGGTCTAACTTCCCCCCAACGCCATTCCACTTCCCCACTCCAAAACCTCGCTTTTTCATCGCTAAAAGCACTTCTTTTTCTCTGTTATTCTCTTTAATTAATAAACAAAGAGTTGCCTTTCTCATTTTCTGCTACCCTACTTTCAAGGTAGGATATAACTAAAGATTTGACTTATAAAAAAGTTCCCGATACTCTTTTTATATTCTTTTAAACTCATAATTGATTCTACCACTTTTGGGCCGTTTCGTCTAACTAAAAAGCGGGGTCTGACCCCCGCTCGCTCATACCTGCAAAAATCAAGCCCCGGAATTTCTTCTTTTTATGCGAGTTGAAATTCCGGAGCTCTTACTTTGACGGCCAAAGGTCTTTTGGCTTCAACAAAGGGGGGAGGTACCAAAACTTTGAGCGCCCTGGGCAGGATAGAAATTTGGTATTCTTTCTCAGCAGGCATAACTTCGCCATCTACCTCGCAAGGCAAAGGTGTCAAAGAAGCCAGATTCAGTGAACCAGTTTTAAAATGCCCTACCTGAGCAAGACCAACGTGCTTTCCTTGGGTGGCTCGAAGAAGAATCCCTAAGGCCTTAATCTTGTTGACCTTATCCACAAGGTAAGCGTCAAACAGGCCATCGGAGAGATCTGCTCCGGGAGCAATATTGAAAATAGCGCCGTAAGTGGGGCCATTCAAAACGGCCAACAAGCAGGAGTCGGTTTCGAGAGTGAAGCCCGGGCTGGATAAACTGAGACGGTATGAAGGAAACCCTTGGAAAATCTTCTGCCCGGCAACCAACAAGTATGCTAATTCTTTGAATATAAAAGAGCCGCGTTTTTCTTTGAACCTGCTCGTTTTCTCGACAACCTCGGCATCAAAACCGAAGCTGACCACATTGAGGAAGTATCTCTTGAAGCTTTTGCTCGTCACCAAACCAACATCAACAAGAATCGTGTAGCCATACTTAATTACCTCCATAGCTTCCCCGAAAGCCGAAGGAGTGCTGAGGTTTTTGGCAAAGTTGTTGCCAGTGCCAGCTTGCACGAACCCCAATTGGGGAAGCCTCTCCAGAGGAACCCCACTTGCCATCATGCCGTTGAACAACAAGTTCTTGGTTCCGTCTCCGCCAACTGCCACAATGGTGTGAATACCTTCCTCCGCAGCTTTTTTACCGAGCGCGAAAGCCGAATTTGGTCCGTCCTTGCAAGTAAAAGCAAAAACCGCTTTAACTCCCCAGGAAATAAACAATTTCTCTATTCTTTTTCCGTATGCCAGAGCTTTTCCTTTTCCTGCCTGAGGGTTAATAACCACCAGATAATCTTTCTTTTTCATCTTAATCACCTCCTTTCCTTCCCGTATAGATTAGTTAACGAGCTTTAATTGTTTAATTATTTCTTCTCCGGCTTGAACTTGGCCGGTTTCGGAAACTTCTTGGAATACGTTACCTAAGGTAACCTCTGCCAAAGAATACTCCGGCTTTTCTTTTTTGAAAAGGCCCTGATAGATGGCAAAAATAACTAAACTGACAACAATGATAAAGATGATTTTTTCTTATGTTTTATTATTATACCAAGATTTTTTATTCACGTAAAGCAAAGTGGCGTTTAAACACCTTAACCTTGAGCTAA
>Ga0190360_1000920_pt1 | contig 15608 bp, 14 predicted proteins | sample 48721834_MG_FD_161271 | JGI IMG/M metagenome (GOLD analysis project Ga0190360, IMG submission 161271) | Hydrothermal vent microbial mat bacterial communities from Southern Trench, Guaymas Basin, Mexico - 4872-18-3-4_MG | ecosystem: Environmental > Aquatic > Marine > Hydrothermal vents >... | reverse complement strand
TAAAAACTGCTATATTAATGGAAATAAAATCACTAATGATGAAGCAATGGAGATAATAAATTTATACACAAAATTATCAAAATTTATATTAGAGCGAGCTAATTATAATTTAACTAATGAAGACAAAAAGTTTTTTACTAATAGAATAAAGTTTTTTCAAAAAGAATTAATGCTAAAAGGGATAAAAATGTACAATATAATGAAAAATATCGACAATTTATTAAATAAATTTGAATAACTTCTTTTTATTATTTGAATAAATATTTTAATGAAAAAACTTAATTTATTATTAATTTTTATAATTATAAAATATGAAATAAAAATGAATGTGAATAAAATGGCTAATAAAAATTCTGGGACCAAATATGTTGATATTTCAATTCCGGCACCATTAGCAGAGAAAATTAAAAAGCGAATGGAAGGTACTGGTTTTACTTCAATCTCAAGTTATGTGGTTTATATTTTAAGAGAAGTATTGTCCAGTATTGAAGCTGAAGAGCAAGAAAGGGAAGCTTTTAGTAAAGAAGAAGAGAAAAAAGTTAAAGAAAGATTACGAAATCTCGGATATATTGATTAAATAAATAATAGAGGCTTTTTAATGATCGCACCTCATGGTGGAAGATTAATAAATCGAATTTTAGGTAAAAAAGTTTGTAAAGGATTAGAAACTCAAAAGGATGAATTTCCAAAACTCGTGTTAAATGAAGATAGAATAAAAGAAGTAAGAAACATTGCAAATGGTGTATTTAGTCCATTAGAAGGTTTTTTAACCCAAAATGATTTTTTATCAGTATTAGAATATGGTCGCTTATCTTCTGATGTTCCTTGGACAATTCCTATTGTTTTAGACATTGATATTGAGAAAAATGACAAATTTTCAGCCGGAGACGAGGTATTATTAATTGACAAAGATGAGAAAATAATTGCTATTTTAGAATGCGAGGAATTATATCAATATGACAAAAAAAAGATGGCAGAAAGTGTGTTTGGAACTAACGATTTAGACCACCCAGGAGTACGCCAAGTCTATTCCATGAACGATTATTTAATAGGTGGAAAGGTTTCAATGATAGAATGTACACCTACTGTTTTTCCGCAATTAAATTTAACACCAAAAGAAACACGCGTCCTTTTTAAGGCGAAGGGATGGAAGAAAGTTGTAGCATTTCAAACTAGAAATCCACCCCACATAGGGCATGAATATGTACAAAAAACAGCATTAACATTTATGGACGGAATTTTTATTAATCCAGTGGTCGGAAACAAAAAGCCGGGCGATTTTAAGGACGAAATTATAATTGCATGCTATCAAGAACTAATTAAACAATATTATTTAAAAAATTCTGCGGTATTATCTATTTTTGAGACGCCTATGCGATATGCTGGACCAAAAGAGGCAATATATCATGCAATTGCTCGAAAAAATTTTGGGTGCACTCATATAATTATTGGTAGAGATCATGCTGGAGTAGGCAATTATTATGGCTCTTATGACGCCCATAAAATATTTGATGAATACCCTGATCTAAAAATTGAGCCTCTTTTTTTCAGGTCATTTTTTAGGTGTACCAAATGTGGTACAGTTGTAAATGAAAAAATCTGTCCCCATGATGAGAAATTTCACATAAATTTTAGTGGTACCAAAATACGTAAAATGATCCAAAATAAAGTACTTATTCCAAATGACTTGATGAGACCTGAAATTGCAAAAATAATTTTAAATACAAAGAATCCCTTTGTTGAATAAATAATTGGAGAACAAATAATGTCTAATAAACTTATTGTTATTGGTTTAGATTGTGCTGTCCCTGATTTAGTTTTCAATAAATTCATTAATGACCTACCAAATTTAAGATATTTAATTGACCATGGCATTTCAGCTCCTATGCGGTCGTCTGACCCACCAATTACTATTCCTGCATGGTTGATTATGTGTACTGGTGTTGATGCAGGATTTCTTGGACTTTATGGTTTTAGACATCGTTTAAATAATTCATATACAGACATCTGGATAGCTAATACTCAAAAGGTAAAAATGCAGAAGGTATGGGATATTTTAGGCGACTTCGGATTAAAAAGCTGTCTAATAGGTATTCCCCCATCTTATCCAATTAAAAGAAATGAAGGATGGACAATTTCTTGTTTTATTACCCCCGATACAACAAAGCAATATACTCATCCAAAAGAGTTGAAACAAGAAATTGAAGCATTAGTCGGCGAATATATGTTCGACGTTGAATTCAGGACTGATTTAAAGGACAAATTGATAAAAGGCTTATTTGAAATGACTAAAAGGAGACATAAGGTGATCAAATATCTTTTAAAAGAAAAACCTTGGGACTTTTTCATGTTTGTGGAGATAGGACTTGATAGAGTTCAACACGCGTTTTGGAAATTTTTTGACGAAAAACACATTAGACATAAACCTGGTAAATATTCTAAAGTAATTCCGGACTATTATCGCCTGTTGGACAAACAAATAGGTGAAATTCTTGATTTAATAGATGATGATACAAAAGTTTTAGTAGTATCCGACCATGGTGGAAAAGCAATGAGTGGGTGCTTCTGTATAAATGAATGGTTGATAAAAGAAGGCTACTTAGTACTAAGAAATTACCCACAGAAAATGACCCGTCTCGAAGAATGTGATATTGATTGGAGTAAGACTAAAGCTTGGGGCTGGGGCGGATATTATGCAAGGATATTTTTCAACGTTAAAGGTAGAGAGCCACAAGGTATTATTGATCCGGAAAATCTAGAGCAAGAAAAAATGGAATTGATTGAAAAAATTATGCAGATAAAAGACCCTAATGGTCGAATAATGAAAAATAAAGTCTACGAGCCTAAAGATTTATACAAAATAGTTAAGGGCGATCCTCCCGACCTAATGGTCTATTTTGATGATTTATATTGGCGTTCCGCTGGGACTATTGGTCATAATAAATTATTTTTAGAAGAAAATGATACTGGACCCGATGACTTAGTCCATGATTATTATGGAATTTTTATCCTATATGACCCCAAAATTAAGAAAAAAATACGTCTCGATAAAGTTTCAATATTTGATATATCTCCTACAATCTTAAATATCTTTGATTTAGATGTCCCCGGATACATGAAGGGAAACATAATAGGTTATGGGAAAAATAATGGTCAAGTATAAAGGAGTTACCGTCTGGTTTACTGGACTATCTGGGTCTGGAAAGTCTACAATTGCGGACTCTTTAAAGGAAAAACTTAAATCTATGGGAATTAAAAGGGTTGAAAGAATTGACGGCGATGTTCTTAGAAAAACTTTATGCAAAGATCTTGGCTTTACAAAAGAAGACCGCAATACGAACATTGAAAGAGTTATTTTTATTGCTAAATTATTGACTAGAAATGATGTTATTGTATTAACAAGCTTTATTTCTCCTTATAGAAAATTGAGAAATATTGGAAAAAAGGAAATCAAAAATTTCATCGAAGTTTACGTGAAGTGCCCTTTAGAAGAATGTATTAAACGCGACCCAAAAGGACTATATAAAAAGGCATTAAACAATGAGATCCAAAATTTTACTGGGATATCTGACCCCTATGAAGAACCAAAAAATCCAGACCTAATTTTATATACTGATAAAGAAACCGTTGATGAAAGCGTACAAAAAGTTCTCAACATAATCATAGAAAAAGGTTATATCGAAATTTAATATAAAATTTATTCAATAAAGCAAAAATAATTTATTTGAAGCTATGTAATTTGTAATATCTTTTATTATATTTTAAAAAATAAATTTAAATTTTTATTCTTCTTATAGCTTGCGTGATTTTCTTTTTTTCAGTTAAATCTTTAAGATTTCTTTCGGAAATCTCCTTTTCTTTAAGGTGCATTACTATCTTATTTCTAAAGATGCGATTTAATTTTGGATATTCCTTAATTACATTAATTTTTTCTTCAGGGTCGTTTTCTAAATCATACAATTCTTCATTCATAGTTTCTTCGTTTATAATATATTTCCATTTAGAAGTTCGATATGAAATTATCCTTTTAATGGATGGGTCGTGCAAATTTGAAAATCTTGTAATACCTTCTTTATGAAATGTTTCACTAAATACTCCTTTATGGATTGGGTCATCTTGAATTTCCTGGTCGTAATAAATTAAGTCAGCAAAACTTTTTCCAGTGAAACTTGGCTCCGGAGGTAATCCTAACAATTTTAATATTGTAGGTGCAAGATCTCTCATATCTATGATATTTTTAATATCTTTTTGCTTTATTTTTTTAAGCTTTTTTAATTCATTACTAATGAAAATTAATGGAACTCTTAGTATTTCGTCATGTAATTGTGCATTATGCCCATATGCTCCTCTTTCATAGAATTCTTCTCCATGGTCTGCAGTGATAACTGTAAGCGTATTTTTTAACCAATTTCTATTTTTTCGATTTAATTTCTTAAAAAATCTCCTGATTTTTGCATCCGCATATCTAATTTCCGCATCATACAAATTTAATAACTTATCTGTCATTTTATATTCGCGTAATATTTCCATATATTCAGGGTGTTCTCGTATATATTTTATTTCTTTTAATGTTAATTTGTCTGCTTTTATCTTTTTAAGAAATCTTTTATAAGGAAAATACGGATCATGGGGTTCCATTAAGTGAACCCATAAAAAATATGGTTTTTTCTGTCTATTTTCTCCCATATTGTATTTTTTTAACCATACAAATGCTTTATGGAGTAGTATTTTTGCGTTTTCATAGTATTCTTTTCTCCCAATAAATTTCGTATAAAACGCAACTTGAAAATAATATTGAAACTTTTTGGGAATTTTTATACTTTGGAAAAAATTCATGATATTATTTAATAATGACCCTTTCGTCATAAACTTGCTTAATAAACTATTTTTAATTGTGCTATCGCTATTAGTTAACATGGCATCATAAAATATATCAAATCCTCTATCATATCCATAAAATCTTGATAATAATGGCGTAGAGTGAATAGCAACTGTTATATATCCACGACTCTGTAGAACTTCTGCTAATGTCGTCTTATTCTCAGGTAATGGTGAATATCCCCCTTGATGGAATGGATAAGTCGAAGTAAATATAGAAGAAAATGATGGTGGAGTACAAGGACCATTTGAAATAACTTGTCGGAAAAAGAAACCCTTCCTAGCTAGTTTATCAAGATATGGTGTAGTCTTTTTTTCATAACCCATAATACTTAGGTGATCTAACCTTAAGGCATCAATTGTAATTAATAACAAATTCATTTTTCGTTTATTCATTTTTTTACCCTTATCTTTCATTGTGGTTTTCTGTTTTTGGTTTAAATTATTTCAATGATTAATCAATCAAATATTATAATTTTATGTCTATATAGAGTAAGAAAAATAATAATTTACTTGAATTTAAAGTTTACATATCTCTATAATTATTTTTTTTTAAAATTGCAAATCTGCTCCTATCAAACGCAAAAAATTCTAAATAATATTTACTTTTTTTTATTCAAATAAAATTAACTGGGACTCTATTCAAATCAAACCCAAGCAATTCTGGATTTATTCCTAAAGCTAATCCTAATAATTGTGTATAATAAAGTACTGGGATTTCATATTTTTCATTATATTTTTGTTCAACCTTCATTTGCATCACGTCTAATTGAACCGCGCAAAAAGGACAAATTGTAATAAAGCAGTCTGCACCGGCTTCTTTTGCACCAATAAATTTATTGCGGACCATTTTTAAACTCAAATCTTCATTAATTCCCAAAATAGGCCCACCACAACATTGATCTTTAAATCTCCATTCTATTGGTTTTGCTCCGGTTATTATTGTTAAATTCTCAAGTATCTTAGGATTTTCCGGGTCATCTAAATTTGCAACATCTGATGGCCGTATTGCATGACATCCATAATGTATTGCAACTTTTAAATTGTCCAATGGATTAACTATTTTATTTTTTATAAAATCAATACCAAGATCTGTATATAAAACTTCTATAAAGTGTTTTACCTTAATTGTACCATTATATATTAAATTGGTCTCACTCAATATTTCATTAATTTCATTTTTTAAATTTGATTTTGAGTCAAGAATATGTTTTGAATCTTTAAGGGTAGAAAAGCAACCATTACACAAAGTTACTAAGTCCATATCATCTTTTTCAGCAAGAGCTAAATTATATGCTCCTAATGACAGCCATGTTTTAATATCTACAGATTTTATATTTACTGTTCCACAACAAACTGCGTTTTGTAATTCTATAAGTTCTATATTTAATGCTTTAGCTACCTGTCTTGCCGAAGCATCATAATTATTCATTCTTGCAGGTATTGTACACCCTGTATAGTATAAATATCGCATCTAATCTCCTTTATCATTAGATTTAAATAATTTCATTATTCCTATTTTATTAAAAATCTTCTTAATTGCATTTTTATCAAAAGGACTTACTTCTGGTAATCCTAAATCTTCTCTTTCTTCTTCTTGGAAATCAGTAACTTCAATAGCCCTTCCATTTTCATAAATTGCTGCTGTGAATAACTTAATACTTTTCGGATATAATCCATGTGATGTAGCAATATTCTTTAAACCAAAAAAAATATCAGTAATTTTAACATTCTGGGGGCATCGTTCTTGACAAATATAACATGTCAAACATAACCATATCGCATTACAATTAATTACTTTATTTATTAATGATAATGAAATCATTTGCATTATCTGATGTGGCATTAGATCAAAAGCATAAGAAATTGGACAAGAGGCAGTACATGTTGTACATTGAAAACAGTATTTTAAACTTTTAATATCAATATCTGGTAATTTAAAAAGTTTCTCTTTAAATTCTAAATCTGTTGCGCCCAAATCAAATATTTCATTTGTTGTTATTTCAATATTTCTTACCAATTTGATTCAAATCCCAAAAAATTTAGATTTATTTAGAACAAAAACAAATAAATTAATGAATATTTGTAATATATCTATTTTTAAAGATTTACTGAAACTTCTAATTTTTATACAATTTTCAATTTTTTCTCGCAAAAAATCAAATAACAGACTTGTATTAAGATATTTCATTAATATCCTATGTTAAAATTAGTCATAAATACAATTAAATATTTATTTTCCAACTTTCCCATAAATTTTTGAGATCTTTTTCTATTTCAAGGTATTCATCATCATTCATTTGAAATTTACCAAAGCTTCCCATTATATGACCCAATCTTTTAGTTAATCTAAGAATAACATCTGAAAAACTTTCATTTTTTAGTTTTTCTTTTAATAAAGCATTATATGCCTCTTCAGAAATAGTTATTGTTTTAGAACCCATATAGATATATTTAGATAACATTCATTTATGAAATTTTTTCTATTTTAGTTTATGTATAATTAAATGTTTTATTTTTGACGAATACAACATAATTATTGTTAATAAGAGACTAAAAAGCAGCTTCAACAAATTTTAATTGATTTTCCATGGTAATTATCCAATATTTGAATAAGCTTATAAATTATAGATATATTTATCCAATCATTTTAATTAATTTCAATGTATTTACTTAATTAAATGAATAAAAAATGAATTTTAAGTTATATTTTCCTTTTTGAGATAATTGAACATAATAATCAAAAACATTTTAAGAGCAATAAAGAGTTTAGACAAGGAAATTCTGTTATCAAAAAATATATGCGACAATGAAAAAATATGCTTTCAAGAAAATTAGTTTTTTTTTAAATCTTTAGCACGACAAGGATCATGTACCTTCATATTAAATTACAATTAATAAACTTTATTTATTACTAATAAACTAATAGCGAAATCATTTGCATTATTTGATGCGGCATTAGATCAAAAGCATGAGAAAATGGACAAGATATAGTATATGTAGTGTATTAAAAACAGTATTCTTTACTTTTAATATTAATACTTGGCAATTCAAAAGTACGTCTTTAAATTTTAAATCTATTGTGCCCGAATAAATATTTCATTTGTTGTTATTTCAATATTTCTTATCAATTTGATTTAGCTCCCAAGAAATTCAAATTTATTTAGATACTCACTAACAATTTCTGGTAAATCCCAAACTTTTTTAAATTCAATTGCACCATTTGGGCATCGTTCTACGCATTTTTGGCAAGCAATACACTTTATTGGTGTTATATTAATAGTACCAAGTCCCAAAAAACTTTCAGGCAATTTTATTGGCTTGCTAGGTATTTTTAAAGCTATATTTTTTATTATATTAACAATCATTTTCTTGTTTATCGGTAATTCATCAAGTTCTTCTTTAGATAATTTAAAAATCTCTCGAATATCCCACTCATTTACCAAGTTTAATGCTGATTCTGGGCAAACTTCTTCACAGCTTTTACATGCTATACATTTCTTAATATCCCAATATATTTTTCCAAAACCGACTATATATTGTTCATAATCAAATTCAGTTTCATATTTTATTTTTGGAATTTTTATTGGAATAAGATTTTCAATATTGATATCAATTTCTTTTTTACCTAAATTTCTAGATATTGAATCAAAAGTTCTTAAAAGTCTGTGATAATCTTTAAGAATATTATTTAAATCTGTCTTAATAACTTTATTTGAATTATATTTGATATTACTTAAATTAGTTAATTCTTCTTCTATTTTCAATAAAGTTTCAAAAACAATTTGAAAATTTTCCCCGTTAATTTCGCTTATTTTCAACAAAAAGTCTAAATCATTTAAAATTACATATATATTATCAAATAATGTGTCCAAAAATTTTTCTGCTTGGCTTAAAACATGTGGGACATCATATATGAAATAATCTTTTTTTTCGTCAACAATATCTATTTGTTTATCATTTAACATAGTAAGAAGTAGCTCAATTATTTCTTTTTGCTCAATTTTTGTGATATTGGATAGATCAAAAGGTGTCATAGGGCCATAATTTTTTAAAGATACAATTATTAGAGCTTTATTGAATTCTGTTAATAAGTTTTGATCCAAAAAATTAGCCAAATTAAAATTATCTTCTGTATTTTCTGTCTGTAAGAATTGACCTTTTTCAAAAACCAATGGGATTTTTTTCATATTAAATAATTCAATTCCAGCTAAAACCCTCAAATTAAGTCTATTGACTTGTTCTTGCTTTTCAAATTCAATAATCTTATCATTAAATAATTGAATTTCATCATTTATTAATTTTAAATATTTTAAAATATTTTCTTCATTCATTATTTCCGAATTTTTTGAAATAAGGTTTTTAATTTTATCTATTTTTATAAAAAAGTAATTTACTACTTGAAATTCTCTTAATTTATTAAAATTCTTGCTTAAATCAATTATATTTTTTAGTATTTTACTTACAGGGGGTATATCACAAATTAATTTGTAGTTAATTATATTATCTTTTATAATAACATCCAATAATCTTCTATCCATTAATAAAAAAATAGCTTTTATTATTATATCACTTGATAAATTACTGATTTTAATCAAATCATCAAAATCAAATTCTATTTGGCTATTTAAAAGGAAGATAATTAATGATGCGACTAATTCTACCAGTAATGTATTTTGAATATACTTTACTGTTTCTGCTTCATTTATTTTTTTTGTTGTAAAAGCTTTTTTAATTTGTATAAACGAGAATGTCAATTTTTTATTTTTTAAAATTCCAATTAATTTATCATTTACATATTTAAAAAAAGAATTTATGACCTGTTCTTCAGGTATTAATTTTAGATTATTAAAATAAATAAATAAATTGCGTAATTCATCCATTGATCCAATATGTTGTAATTCTTTTAAATTTGGATTCGGTATTATCTTATTTATTATATTTTCTATATTATCTAAGTAATTATTAATCTTATTAAAAGTATTATTGATTAATTTTTCATCATAACTCTTTTTTATTCTATATAATTGTTCCTTTTTATCTCGAACTTTCAAATTTTGAATATCTTTAATTTTTTTAATATCAATTGATATTTCTTCAAAAATATTTAATAGATGTTTTTTTAAATTAAAATCTCTGACGTTATAAAGGATATTGTTAGAGTTAAGAAAAGATATTAAATCATTTTTTATGATGTTTTTTACTTTTTTTATTGAACCCTTAAATTCATTAAATTTACTAATAATTTCGTTAAATTCCTTCTTAATACCTGTATTTACATTAAAAGTTCTCTTTTTTATTGTTAATAATTTTAATATTTGTTCTAAAAACTCCAATCTTTTTGATGGTATCTGAATATTTTCGATCAATAACCTACTCACTTTTTAATTTTTTAATTTAAATTTTGGTAATTTATCGAATTCATTTATTCTTTTTACAAAATCTTTAATTTTCAAGTATAATTTATTATTATCAGCTGCAAATGAAGTAAAGAATTCTATTCTATTTTTTTCCCAACCAATTGCCTCTAATATTTCCTTAGCAGCTTCTATTTGCATTTTTGCTTTAGAATTTCCATCAATATAATGGCATTTACCTTCATCACAAGCAATTAAAAAAACGCCATTAGCTCCTTCGTTAAAACATTTAAGAATATCTAATAATGACAATCTGCCACCACATGGTAAACGAATTAACCTGATATTATCTGAATAGCTTTTTCTTAATAATCCAAGCATATCTACCGAGGCATATGCACATTCATTACATACAAATCCTAGAATAATTGGTTTTTCAAATGTATCGGAATCTTTTAAAATAGATTCTATTTGAGCAAAAATCTCTTTGGGAGAATAATTATTTAATTTTGCTGCTCCAGTTGGGCAAACTGCATTACAAACTCCACATCCACGACAAGAATATGGATCAATTAAAGCAAGGTATTTTACATCAGTTGAAGTTTCATTTTCCTTTTGTACCATATATGGGACTGAAAACGGGCATATCCTAACGCATAGTTCACAGCCATTGCATAGTTCAGGATCTACAATCGTAAAATTCTGAGTATTAAAGATTTCAGGGAATTCAAATAATTTAATTATTTCCATCGACACTGAGTTTGCTTCTTTTAATGTTTCATCAATTAATTTAGGGCCCAAAACTGTTCCGCACGCAAAAATTCCATTTCGTGAAGTTTCAATATTATTTTGTTTTGGATATTTTCCTTGAATAAATCCTTTATTCCATGTTTTAATATTGATTTGATTTAATAACTTTATATTCTCCTTATTAGGGATAATTGCTGTGGATAAAACAATTAAATCTGGATGAATTATTAAGACTTTTTGTAATAATGAGTCGTAAATTGTTACTGACAACTTATTCTGTATTTTTTCAATTTTTCCCAATTCTCCTCTTATAAAATTTATTCCTAAAGACCTGGCTTTTTGATAATCATATTCTGCTTTCCAAGGTGTCCTAATGTCTATGTAAAGAATTGTAATTTCAAATTTTGGGAAATTGTTAAGAATTTCAATAGAATAATTAATAGCTGTTATACAACAATATTTACTACAATAATCATAATACTTTTTATTTCTTGAACCAACACATTGGACTATTAAAATTCGCTTTTTTAACTTGTTATCGCTAAATATTTTCATTAAATCTTTATCAGCATTATTTATATTATGATTTTTTAAAAAATTAAAAAATTCTCCTAACTCAGATAAGGTAATTACATTTTTTTCTTCATCATATTTGTAAAAATCATTTAATTTTGGCCGAAAAATATCATGGCCCGTGGCTAATACTAGAACGGACGCATTTAATGTTTTTTCATTTAATTTATTATCGTGTTCTACGATTTTAACGGTATAATTCCCAAAATTTCCTATTATCCATTCAACATTCCAATTAGTTAATATTCTAATTTTTTGAAAGTTTAATGATTTTACAATTTTTTCTATGAAATCTTTTCCTGATGTATTATATGGGTGAATAAATGGTAATTTATTGATAAATCCACCCAAGTAATTTTCTTTTTCTATAATTGTTATTTCATAACCAAGATCTTGTAAATTTTTTGCTATCTGTAATCCTGCTATTCCCCCCCCAATAATAACTAACTTCTTTTCTAATTCTTTGACCTCATTTGTTTTATATTCTTTAGTAAATAATTTATCAATGTGCGATTTTATTAATATTGTAGCCTTGTAAGTAGCTTTATTAGATTCATGAACCCAAGCACATTGTTCGCGTATATTAGCGACTTCAAATAAGATATTTTGTAGATTATATTTTTTTAACTCAAGCTTAAGTTTCATTTCTATTATCTGTGGTGTACAACCTCCAAATACAATACCTTTAATATTTTTTGTTTCCAAGATTTTAATTAGTTTTTGAAATCCTTCAGTTGAGCATAAATGGTCAAAAATATAGATGGAAGAGAGGGGAAATTCTTTTTTTAAATCAGATTCTATTAATTTAAAATTTAATTCCATTGTATTTCCGCAAGTACAAAGGCAAATTAAAACTTGATCTTGGTTAAGAAATATTATCCCTCCTAAAATTGTTAATTTCTTTAAAAATTTTTAGTGCAATACTTTTTGAAGATGTTATTGTATCAACAATATCCATTGGACTTATAACAGACCCACAAGCATAAATTCCTTCTATATTGGTGGTAATTTGATCTTCTTTTACATTAATAAAACCTTCAGAAGTTAATTCTAAATTTAATTTTCTGGATAATTCTATACTATCCTCAGACATAATAATTGCTGTACTTAATACTAATAAATCAGCTTGAATAATAAGTACCGCATTCAATAGAGCATCATATATTTTTAAAGTTAATTTATTATCATTTTCTTTATTTTCTGATTGTTTAATATCTATTAATCTTCCCTTGATAAATTTCACATCATTTTCTCGAGCTTGGGTATAATATTTTTCTAAAAACCCCATTGTCCTAATATCTATGTAAACGATATAAACTTCAGGGGGTGGGTCATAATTTTCTTTTAGTATTTTTGCATTTTTGATAGCATATTCACAACAAAGTACACTACAATATCTATTATATTTTTCATCTCTAGACCCTACACATTGCACTATAACTATTGATTTAACTTCTTTTTGATTTGATGGACGTATTAATTTTCCTTGAGTTGGTCCGTTTGGGTCTATCATTAATACTAATTGATATTGTGTTATTACATCTTTATATATTCCATATTTGTAGTCGTTCATTAATTTTGGGATATATTCATCAAAACCTGTTGCTAATATTATATCTGCACATGAAATATTTATATGGATGTCTTTTTCGTTTAGATTAATTGCATTGACCGGACATGATTTTTCACATAAATTACACCCAAATTTGCATTTATCTTGATTAATAATAAAATAGTTAGATATACATTGTGGATAATGGCTTGATATAATCGGAAGATCTGGATTTCCTTTAAAAACCTCATTTAAATCGTTAATTTTTGGGCACACTACTAAACATTTTCCACAATTAATACAATCTTGGTTAACATATGTAGCGTGTTTTATTAATTTAATTTTAAAATTTCCTTTTTTACCAGAGCAAGATTCAAGTTCTGTATTATTAAGTAGAACAATATTTGGATGAAAATTTATCCCAGATCGATAAAAGCATTTTCTTATGCCATCCTTATATTTGGTGGAAAGGAGACAAAAAAAACAATCATCTGTGGGAAATGCTTTATAGAGGTGGCCGGCATGCCCTCCAAAAAAGGGTTTTTTCTCAATTAAGTATATTTTAAAACCCAAATCTGCCAATTGTATTGCCATATTTAGGCCAGCAATACCGCCACCAAAAATACTTATCGTTTTTTCTGTTTCCAAATTTTTACTCATCTTTTACATACCAATGATGTTTTAATCGTAATTTATATATTTCAAATTCCAAATTTGTTAATTCATTTTGTAGGGCTTTTATTTCAATATTAAATTTCTCTTGGGATATTTCTCCAATTTGCTTTTGGACGACCAAATTCTTTAATTCTAATTGTTTTAATTTTATTGATTTTTTAATCTCTTCAAATTTATCTCTATTTTCTGAGATTATTTGTTTCCATTTATTACTAGATTTGTTTGTCTTATCTAATTGGTCGATAATTTCCATTAATTTTTTTCTTTTTTCTTCATCAATCACTTTTCAAACAACTTTATATTATTTCTACACACTATAATCGATCCCTGTGCAAGGGTGTCCTATTCAGAGCAGCTCTTTAAGTCTGAACAGTCATTCTATCGATTTTTGCTTTTTTAATGGGTTAAGTCCCATTTTTTCCACATCTGCTGCGACTTTTTCAATGATATCTTTCAGTTTGTCAGCTTCGGCAGCTGATACAAAATGCATTTGTACCCGGTCTTCATTAATTCCAATGTCTTTCAATAATTCTCTAACAAATTTAACTCGTCTGGCGCATGCTAAATTCCCTACTTTATATTCGCAATCTCCGGGATGTCAACCAACGCTAATCACTGCATCTGCGCCATCTACTAGTCCCCGTAAGATGTGATTGACATCTACTCGACCTGTACATGGTAACCTAAGAATTCTTACTATCGGATTATATTGTAGCTTAAGAGTCCCTGCTAAATCTGCAGCAGAATAGGAACACCTCATACATGCAAACATTAATACGACAGGTTGTTGCTCTTTAATTTTACATCACTCCATTTAATTATTTTCTTTTAAAATTGCATCTATTTGATTTAATATTTGGACATCTTTCCACCATCTTAAATCTCGAGCTCCAATTGGACAAGATGCTACACAGATCCCACATCCTTTACATTTCATTTCATCTGTTGTTGAAATCATTTTAAAAGGGCTAATATCTTTAATTGATATTGCATCATATGGACATACAACTTCACATAGACCACATCCAACGCATTTTTCTATATCAACATCAGCTCTGATCATCTCAATTTCGATTCCTTTATGTTTAATTGCTGAAATACTTGCTGCCCCACGGGCAAGTGCAATGGTATCTGAAATATCTTTTGGAAAGGTAGACGCAGTATAAATTCCTGGAACTTTTGTCTCAACAGGTTTAAATTTTAAGTGAAGTTCTTCGATAAACCCATCTTCCGATCTAGTGATACCAAGTATTTTGCATAAATTTTCTATATCATCTGGTGCTTCTTGTCCAACAGCTAAAATCACATAATCTATTTTTAATTCTAATTCTTTTTTTAATAATGTATCAAATATTTTTACTATAATCTTATCAGAATCTATTGCTTTGCTAACTTTTGGTGGAAAATTCGGTTCCCACCTTATATAATTGACTCCCATTAATTGAGATGTGATATAATTTTCTTCCATATATCTACCAAATGCCCTAATAGATTCTTTATAAAGTACATAAATCTCAGATTTTGATAATTCTTCCTTTAATATTATTGAATTAATAATTGAAAAATTACAACAAACTCTTGAGCAATATTCATTACCTGGTTCGTTTTTTGTAGCTCTAGAACCAACGCATTGAATAAATACAAAACTATCATTTTCAGAAAAAAAATTATTTTTCAATTTTTCCTGAAATTCAAGGGAGGTCATGACATTTTTTATCAGACCATATCCATAATATCCTTTGGGCGGAGTCCATTCTTTTGTCCCAACCATGACTAAAATTGTGCCAACTTTAACCTTTAATATACGATTTTCTTTTTTTAAC
>Ga0190360_1000918_pt1 | contig 15618 bp, 9 predicted proteins | sample 48721834_MG_FD_161271 | JGI IMG/M metagenome (GOLD analysis project Ga0190360, IMG submission 161271) | Hydrothermal vent microbial mat bacterial communities from Southern Trench, Guaymas Basin, Mexico - 4872-18-3-4_MG | ecosystem: Environmental > Aquatic > Marine > Hydrothermal vents > Microbial... | reverse complement strand
CTTGGGCTTGAGTAGCTAGTAAACCAAAAGGCGCTTGTAAATCTGTAGGAAACCCTGGATAGGGTAGTGTTTGGATTTTAAAAGAATGCAGTTTATGAGCAGGAGAAAGAGAAATTTTGTTATCTTTTATTTTAAAAGGTACTCCTATTTGCCTTAATTTCAAAAGCACAATGTCTAAATGCTCTTTAATAATTGGGCCTATCTCTAGTTCTCCTCTAGTCAAAGCTCCAGCAACAATAAATGTACCAATTTCTATTGGATCAGGAATAACCCTGTGCTTAAAGCCTTTTAAATTTCTCTTCCCTTTTATTTTTAAAATATGTGTGCCTAATCCTTCAATTTTCACTCCCATTTTCATTAATACTCTCCCTAAATCTTGAACATGGGGTTCACTAGCAGCTAATTTTATTATTGTCTCCCCTGGCAAAAGACTAGCTAACATCATCACATTTTCTGTTGCTGTTACTGAAAATTCTGGGAGAACTATTTCTTTTGCTTTTATCTTTTTTGCTTTTAAATGGTAAACATTTCTTTTTTGTTCTATTTGGACACCAAAGCTCTTTAAGCCAAAAAGATGGGTTTGTATAGATCTATTACCAATCAAACAACCCCCTGGCTCGGAAATTATAGCTTCTCTAAAACGAGCAATTAGAGGCCCTAACAAAAGAATTGATGATCTCATTGCCCGAACAAGTGATTGATCTATTTTTAATGGATCTATCTTTCTATTAACAACTTGCAATTTATGAGAATCTATCCACTTAATTTCAGCTCCTAAGCTAATCAGAATATCTACCATCTTAAAAAAATCAGCTATTCGAGGAACGTTCTCCAAAACACAAGGTTGAGATGTTAACAAACTAGCAGCTAAAATAGGGGTAGCTGCGTTTTTTGCCCCTTGAATTTTAACTTTACCTTTTAATTTTACAGGGCCCTCTATAATAAACTTAGCCATAAATATATAAATTAAAAATTTAATTCACTCAAAGGAACCTGCTTATAAACTTTCAAAACATCCCCTGGCTGTATTTCAAAACTTGTCTTCACCTTAATACCACAAAGGTTTCCCTCAGTTACCTTTTCTACAGGATTTTTATCCATTTCTAATTCCAAAACTTCTCCTTCAGCTAAGGGCTCGTCATCTCTGAAAATTCTAACTATTGAGCCCTTATTTACTTGACCTAAAACAACTTCTCCGCCAACTATCCTTTGATCCCTTTTAGCAGAAAAGCATGCTTTTATTTTAATTTCCCCAACCTCTTTTTCAACAATTTGTCCAGAAAGAATATCTTTTATATGCTTTTCTATATCTTCAATTAATTCATAAATTACATTATAAAATTTGACCTTAACACCTCTTTCTCTAGCTAAAGTAACAAGCGAAGAATCCATGCTCACATTAAATCCAATTAAAAATGAATCTGTTGTTTGAGCTAAAATAATATCTGCCTCAGTAATCTTCCCCACTGCTTTCTTAATAACCTGAATTTTTATTTCCTCGTTTTCTAAAGACTTTAAAGCAGTAACTACAGCCTGTAATGTACCAAATGTATCCGCTCGAACAATTATAGACAAAGCCTTTTCTTTCTTTGCCTCTTCAACTTCAAGCGATTCTTTAATTTTTTCTTCTATTTCCTTAACTTTTAATTTAAACTCTTTCTGGTCTTTAACAACCTCTAAAATATCTCCTGCCAAAGGCAAACTTTTAAAATTAAAAACCTGAACAGGGGTTGATGGCCCAGCAGAAGGGACAACTTGGCCTTGCCAATTTTTTAAAACTCGGGCTGTACCATAAGTACTATTTAAAACAAAATTATCTCCTTTTTTCAAAGTCCCATTAAATACTATCACTGTAGCTGCTGCTCCAAATCCTGGATCTAAATGCGATTCAATAATAGTGCCAATAGTCTTTCCTGATGGATTCGCTAATAATCTCTGTTTTTCCATTTCTGCCAGCAATAAAATTAAATCTAATAATTCTGGGACTCCTTTTTTAGTTTTTGCTGATATTTCTGCACAAATAACTTTTCCCCCTAAATCTTCAGGGATTACATTAATCTCAAGCAGCTGATCTTTAACTTTTTTAACATTTGCTGCTGGCAAATCGATTTTATTAATAGCTACAATAAAAGGAATTTTTTCTTCTTGAATAATTTTTAATGCTTCTAATGTCTGAGGCTTTATTCCTTCGTCTGCTGCAATAACTAAAATTGCTATATCAGCAACCTGCCCGCCTTGAACACGCATATTTAAAAAAGCTGCATGACCTGGAGTATCAATAAATGTAATAAGTTTTCCTTTTCTTTGTATCTGATAAGCTCCTATATGCTGAGTAATTGCTCCATGTTCTTTGCTGGTTAAATCCATATCATAAATAGCAGATAAAAGTGTAGTTTTTCCATGATCAACGTGCCCCATTATAACAACAACTGGAGGTCTGGGGACTAAATTTTCTTTTTTCTCCTTACTAATTACTTCTTGAATTTTATTCCTTAAGTGAACCTTTTCCTGGCTTTCCTGAACTTGCTCTTTTTTTGCCTCAAATCCAAATTCTTCAGCAATTATAGCAGCAATTTCGAAATCCAAAAATTCATTTAAAGAAGCAGTAACTCCATTCCTCAGCAAACTCTCAAATAAAACATTTAATTTTAAGCCCAATCTGTTTGCAAGGTCAAAAACCTGAATTCTTGAAGGAATAAAAATTACCTTTTTCTCTTTTGAATCACTATCTTCTATTTTTCTTACTTTTTTTAATTTTTCTTTTAATATCTTTTGTCTTTGCTTTTGTTTCTCAATTATCTTAAATTTTTCTATAACTTTAAAAGCTTGCTCGTCTGGTATTTGAATAGCTTTTTCACCAATAGAAAAACCAAGCTCAGGCAATTTTTCCCTAAGCTCCTTTGGGGTAATTTTTAATCTTCTAGCAAGCTCAGTAATATTCATATTTAATTCTTAAATTTTATTCCTTATTATCAAATTCATTGATATTTTCACTCTCCTTATTTGCTTCACTCTCTTGAGCCAAGTCTTCTTTCTCTTTGCCAACTAACCAAACTTCTGGCCAAGGAACATAATAACTTCTCCAAACCTCTTCCCTTTTTAAACCATTAGGGAAAGTTATTATTCTTTTAAAACTTGCTTTTGCCCCGCTATGAGCTGATTCAATTTTCTTCCTCTCTCCTGGGGCTAGTTCATCAGTAAAAATTTCTTTTGGTGGCGGTGGTGGAATAATATCTTCTAAAACCGGCTCAGTTACAACTACTTCTCTTCCATCTTTTGTCCCATAAAGTTCAAAAATCAAATCATAACCATCAATTCTTGCTTCTAAAAGTAAATAATTATCAGTGTCATTAATAAAACGCAGATCCGGATGCGGCTGATAAATTGTAGCATCCATACCTGCTGGCTCATAATAAGGGACTCGATAAGAATGAGGAACTCTTTCTGTAATTGGCAAACCGGCATTAAGAGCTACTCTAAAAGCAGTGGTTCCTAATTGGCATAATCCTCCTCCATATTCTGGAATAGTTCTATCTCCTTTTATAACTAATTCTGGGAGAAAACCAGTTTTATCCGACACTTCACCAATGGCCTGAACTAATGAAAATTCTTCATTTGGAGCAATTAAAGTTCCCTTAATTTTTTCAACACCAACTTTAATATTATGAATTCGATTAGGAGGACTCCCAGCAAAATTTGACTCTCCCTTACCAACTAGTTCTTTTATGCCTAAACTGTTTACATCTTCCAAAGCAACTTCTGCTGGCTTTTCTTTTAAAGAAAGAATACATTTGTTCTCCTCAACATCTAAAAGTTTCTCTTTAAGAGAATTATAAGCATCGTCTATATCAAGATAAAAACCATTTTTAGCAACTTGAAATTCCTTAACTTTATTTCCTTCTAAAACAAATTTAGCGTTTGAAGGAGGAACATAATGAGATTGAGCAATTTCTTCCAAAAAAGGCCTAATTTTATCTTCACATAATTCTATAATTACCCTTTCGTCTTCTTGCTTTATCCCTAACCAAGAAACTATTTGTTCAGGAGTTATTTTATACACATCCTCTTTAATCTGAACCTCAAAAACAGGCCTTTTGTCAAATAATTCTCTTAAAGTTGGCAAAACTTGTTTTGCTTGTTCTTCTGTAATTCCTGGATCAAGGTATTCAAGATCAATTACTATTGGTTGATTATTAAGACTTTCTATATTTTTCTTAAAATCCTCTACTGCTTTCCTATACTCTAATATAAACCCTGGCTGGGAAGGAGAAACCTCCAATTGTCCATTTTTAAAGTAAATTTCTGCTTGTTGAGGCGGTCGCTCTATATCAGAAAATCTGTCCTTAAGAAGCTCTAACAACAGTTCTTCCTGTAAAAAATATTTAGGCTTAAGATATATTTTTGCAAATGGGTTAATTAAATTACTTACCAAAAAAACAGGATTAGCATACTGACGAATTTGAGCTTCTGTTGCAGGTAAATTAAAAGATAAAAAAGAACGTGTTAAGTCAGGATCTTTATGAGAAATTATAAAAGGGGAAATAGTTACTACCTTTTGCTTTTCAGGCGTATTAACCTTAAAAACAAAGCCATCCTTGGTAAAGTCTACAAAAATTGAATTTAATTCCCCTGAAATATCTCCTATTTTTGTGCCTTTTAAAGAGATACCTCCAATATACAAATTAAAGCACAAACAATGTTGGCAATAATAAAAGAAAACTGCCCCTCCACAAAACAATATAAAAACAAAAATTATAATAATCCAAAATATCTTCTTTTTTCTTTTCATTTTATAATACTACCTAATCTTCTGCCTTAATATCATAAATAGGCGCTTCTGATTTTGGTAAAACTATTTTTAAAATCCCATTCTTTAATTTTGCTTCTGCTTTATCCGGCTTAACTGGACAAGGAAGAACTAAAGTTCGGGAAAATTTTCCCCAAAAACATTCCTGGATGTGAGCAATTGTCCCTTTTTCCAAAGGTTGATTTCTTTGCCCTTTAATAATAACCAAGTCAGGCTCAACAGTAATATCAATATCATCAACTGTAAGCCCAGCTACAGTTGAAATTATTATTAAATTATCCTCATCCTCATAAACATCAACAACTAGCTGCTTAGATTCAACAGAGCTTAACCAATCTTCCTTTTCCTGTTTCTTTTTTGGTTTAGATTCTTTAGATTTTTTGGTTTTAGAATGATGGCGAGAAACCTGCTCGGTTGTTAAAGAAAATTCCACATTCTCCCCTGATGAATCAAGGACTCTTGAAGATGTTTTAAGAATTTTTTCCCAAAAACCCATAGTTTTATTTAACTCCTATAATATTCAGCTGCTTTTTCTGGGGGCATAGAATTTACAACTATTCCTGAACCCAATTCAATTCCTCCCCAAACAGCTTCTCTTGGTTGAACTTTAATATAAAAATGTTGATCAGGATCCTTTATTAACTGATGAAGATAAAAATTATATGAAAGGCCTAAATTAAATAATTTTTTCAAAACAATTTTCAAAGCTTTGGCCATTGAAAATATTTCTTTCTGTTTCAAAAGACAAACATTATCAATGTGTCTTCGTGGGAATATCCATGCCTCGTAATGAAAAGCTGAAGCATAAGGAGCAAAACAAACCACAAACTTATCTTTATAAATTAATCTTTTGCTTTTTTCTTCTTTTTTAATTATCTGACAATATGGACAATACCCTTTTTCTTCCATTATTTTATGGGCAAGATAAGATTCCTCCCAAACATCCGGCGGAATAATATTTGAAGAAAAAATTTGCATATGTGAATGAACAATAGAAGCCCCTGCTTTACCTCCTTCATTTTTAAAAATCAAAATATATTCTATTCCTTTTATTTTTGAAATCTTCTCTGTTCTGTCTTGCCAAACAGAAAAAAGGGATGCTAGATGTTTTTGAGAAACCTCTGATAAATCTTTTTTATGGTCCAGAGTTTCAATAATTATTTCATGTTTACCATAAGCTTTAGGATTATCTAAACTAACTACAGGATATTTATTCTCTATAACAACAATTTTATCTGATTTTAACTTATAAGTTTTTACTAATAAACCCTTTTCAATATTCTTCCAACAAAAAGGACATTTCCCTTTTTTCAAATAAATCGTCTGAGCAACAGTTGAACGGGGTCTTTTTGCTCTTTGAGGGGTAATAATTACATATCGAGGCAAAAAATAATCTTTCCTAATTTCTGCTTTCATTCTTGAAAACATTGAAGTTATTAAATGGTAGCGCTGAGGGGAGTCGAACCCCTATTTAATGCTTGAAAAGCATTTGTCCTAACCGTTAGACGACAGCGCCTTAATCAGATTTCTTTTTTAAAACAGCTACCCTTACCCCTCCAAAAAATTTCTCATCATAAGCAGTAATTTCTGCTGTTGGGTTACCTTGGTTTGAAAAAACCCTTACTTTTGGAGCCATACCCTTTGCTGGGCCAACAATAATTTCTGCCTGCTTGTCATTATTAATATCTCTACTAGCTATTTCTATCCCCTGATAAAAATCAGGCAAATAAGCTAAGAACTGAAGGCCTAATCTTAAAAATTCTGAATCAAAAACTCTGATATATGAAGCAGCATTCGAAGCAATCCCAACTATTATCTCATCCCTATTATCTCCAAAAATATTTTCTGCTGACACTTTTATTCCTCCTCTAAAATCTTTATTAAAAGCAAAAAACTGAAAAAGCAAATTCCCCTTACTATCAAAAACCCTAACATGAGGTCCTCCTCCTGGTCCAGCTCCAGTAATAATTTCTTCTTTGCCATCACCATTCACGTCTCCAGTAGCAACATCTACACCTCCTTTAAAGTTCTTATCGTAAGCAAAAAACCTTGATTCTTCTCTCCCTAAACAGTCATAAACAAAAACATAAGGAGGTCCTTGTTTTAAGCCTACGATAATTTCATCAGTCCCATCTCCATCAACATCTCCAACAGCTATATTTAATCCTCCTCTAAACTCTTTATCATAGACAAAAAAATGAGGAAACGAATGGCCGTACATATCAAAAACCCTAACATGAGGTCCTCCTCCTGGTCCAGCTCCAGTAATAATTTCTTCTTTGCCATCACCATTCACATCTCCAGTAGCAACATCTACACCTCCTTTAAAGTTCTTATCGTAAGCAAAAAACCCGCTAACTGGCTTTTTTGTTTGTAAATCAAAAACCCTAATATGAGGACCACCTCCTTGTCCAGCTCCAGTTACTAAATAGTAAGAAACACTCCTCTCAGCTATCACTGTCCTACTATAAACAACTGCCCTGCCAACATTAACTCTTCCTTTACCAATTTGACCAATAAATTCTGGATTTAAAATATCAATATTATCAGCTGTATCTAAAATAATATCTCTAATATCCTCTGGTTTGAATAAAGGATTCTGCGAGAAAACTAATGCTGCTGTTCCTGAAATAATCGGCGTTGCCAAAGATGTCCCTGCCCAATAGCCTCCATATCTTTTTTGAAATTTTTGATTAGCTTCATCGTAAAATAAAGTGCCAAAAAAACCAACACCAGGGGCAGAAATATCTACACATTTATATCCATAATCTGAAAAGTCTGCTTTTTTATCTAGTTTATCTGTAGCTCCAACTCCAATAATGAAATTCTCTGAAGAATCTGCATCATAGCAAATTGGATAAACTGGCCTAAAATTAAGATTCCTTCCACCAGAACTACCCTCTTCATTACCAGCAGCAGCAACAACTACAACTCCTTTATCCCAGGCTGATTTAATAGCCTCTTCTAAAAAAACACTTTTTCCTGGTCCGACAAAACTTAAATTAATAACTTTTGCCCCTTTATCTACAGCATAATTAATTGCTTTTATTACATCGCTTGTACTACCATCTCCCTCGCTATTCAATACCCTTAAAGGCATAATTTTCACTTTTGGACTTACCCCTATAATACCTTCCTTATTATTTCCTTGAGCAGCAATAATACCAGCAATCAAAGTACCGTGATGGATTGCTTCTTCTGAATATTGCCCTTCTATTTTAGGCTTAGGGTCTGGGCTATTTTCTATAAAATCCCAGCCATTTAAATCATCAACATATCCATTCCCATCATCATCTTTGTTATTTAGGGCTTCTTCAGAATTCAACCAAATATTTTCGGAAAGATCTGGATGGTCTATATCAACTCCTGTATCTATCACAGCAACAATTATTGTATCAAGTCCATAGCCGCCAACATCCCAAGCTGTAGGAGCATCTATTTTTTCCAAATACCATTGCTCTAAATAGTAAGAATCTTGAGGGATGAACCCAGATAAATGATAAATATAATCAGGCTCAACCCAATCCACTTCTTCCATCTGAGAAATTATTTTTTTTCTTTCCTCTACCTCTCCATAAGCAGGAACCTTGTAAATTTTTGAAGAACCCTTTAGTCGAATAAGCAAATTATCATTGAAGAGATGCTCTTTGCTCTCCTCTCCATATACCTTACCTCCTTTAATAAAGAAGAAGGATAATAAAAAAATAAACAATAATATCCAAATATATTTTTTATGAAAAAATATCTTCATTGTTTTACTTTATATAAAAATTGTTAATGGGTAATTAAAGGGACAAAAACAAACCCTGAAAAACTTTTCTCTTCAAATTTATCCTCTTTTTTCTTTTTTAAAAATACAATATCCTGCTTCACTGGAACAACCATTCTTCCTCCTATAGCTAACTGTTTTTTTAATTCTGGGGGAATCTCCTCTGCAGCAGCTCCAACATGAATACAATTAAAAGGCGATTCCTCAAGCAAACCTTTTGAGCCATCTCCAAGTATAAATTTTACCCTTCCTGACTCTATAAAATCATATTTTCTAAGATTATTTTCTCCAAAATTTTTTAACTCAGGAATCCTTTCCACAGCAAAAACCTTCCCTTTTGGTCCAACTATTTCTGACAATAAAGCACTAACCCATCCTGAACCTGCTCCAACATCCAAAACTTTATCCTTTTCTTGCGGCTGAAGCAGTTCTAACATAAAAGCAACTGTTAGCGGTTGAGAAATCGTCTGCTCAAAACCTATTGGGAGGGGTTTGTTAACTTGGGCTAGGTCTTTCAAAGAGCTTGGAACAAAATCTTCTCTTTTTATTTTCCGAAAAGCTTGAATTATCCTTGGCGTTTTAAGGTATCCATTTCTAACCAAAAAATCAACAATGTCCATATAAAATTATATCAATATTTAAACTAGAGTAAAAGAAGCTACTTTATCTGAATCATTTAAACGGATAAGTCTTACTCCCATTGTTGCTCTATTCATTTTTGGTACGCTTGCTAACTTAATCCTTAACACTTGGCCTAAACTAGAAACAATCAAAATATCCCCCTTAACAAACTCTGGAATAAAAGGTGGAATCAACATTGCTCCTGCTACATTACCAGTTTTCTGGCTAATCTTAAAAGAAATCAAACCTTTCCCTCCTCTTTTCTGAAGAGCAAACTTAGACAAACTTGTCATTTTACCAAATCCATTCTCGCTTATTAGCAAAAGGTAGGATTTTTTAAACTCTTGTTTTCTAACTACATCCAGCCCTACCAACTCTTCTTGTTGTTGAAGCTTCATTCCCCTTATTCCACCTGAATTTCTCCCCATTAATCTCAAATCCTTTTCACTAAAACAAATTGTCCGTCCTCGAGAAGAAGTTAAAATTATCAAATCATCTTTATAAATTCGTTTGACTGACTTCAATTGCTCATTATTCTTTAACTTAAAAGCAATTTTCCCTGTGCTCCTTGTTGTTTCAAATTCTTTTAAAAGAATTTTCTTAACATTACCTCGAGTTGTAGCCATTACTAAACTCCCCTGGCTACTTTGTTTTTTATTTATAGCCAAGATAGCTAAAACCTTCTCTTTTGGATCTATTTCCAAAAAATTAACTAAAGGTTTACCTCTTAAAGTTCTTCCTGCCTCAGGAATATCAAAAACTCTCATTTGATAAGCCTTTCCTTTGTCAGTAAAACAAAGAAGGCTATCTGTGGTATTGGCAAAAACTAAATGAGCTACTTCGTCTTCTTGCTTTACAGTTAATCCAATAACACCTTTACCTCCTCGATTTTGATGACGAAAAGTCTCTGGAGAAATTCTTTTAATATAACCTGAACGAGTCCCTATAATTAAAGTTGGAGACTCTATAATAAGTTCTTCTTCTTTTATTTCTTTTTCAGGCTGTTCAATAACTGTTGTCCTCCTTTCGTCCCCATATTTTTCTTCTATTTCTTTTAATTCCTGCTTAATAACTTTTTTTATTTCCTTTGGATCAGATAAAATTTTTTCTATTTTTTCTTTTAACTTTTTCTTTTCTTCGTATTCCTTCAAGATATTTTCTCGTTCCAACTTAACCAGTTGACGAAGCTTCATCTCTAAAATTGCCTGAGCCTGCTGACTTGATAAATTAAACTTCTTTTTAAGAGTTAGTTCAGCTGCTTTATAGCTTGCGGAATTTCTAATAATTCTAATCACCTCATCTATATGGGCGATTGCTTTTAAAAATCCTTCTAAAATATGTAATCTTTGTTCTGTTTGTTTTAAATCAAATTCATATCGTTTATAAAGAACTTTTTCTCTATGTTTTAAGAATTCTTCTAAAATTTCTTTTAAATTAAAAAGCTTTGGCTCTATCCCTTCTTCCAAGGCAACCATATTAAAGTAAAACTTTTCTTGAAGGGATGTTAACTTAAACAATTTGTTTAAAACTTTTTTACCAGAAATTCCCTTTTTTAATTCAAGGATAATCTTCATTTGACCCCTAGCTGACTCATCTCTAATATTTTTTATTCCTTGTAGTTTCTTATCTCTGACTAATTCAGCAATCTTTACTAATAAATCTGCTTTACTAACTTGCCAGGGCAATTCTGTTATACTTATTTGGTAATGTCCATTTTTCTCTTCAATAATCTCTGCTTTCCCTCGAACAGTTAAAGGCCCTTTACCAGTTAAATAAGCTTGCTTTATCGCTTTCTTATTATAAATAATTCCTCCTGTTGGAAAATCGGGTCCCTTGATAAATTGCATTAAATCTTCTACCTCTGCTTTTGGGTTATCCAATAAATAGCAAAGAGCTTGGCATACTTCCTTTAAATTGTGGGTAGGAATATTTGTAGCCATCCCAACTGCAATACCTATTGCTCCATTAATTAAAAGGTTAGGAATTTTTGCTGGAAGAACTTCTGGCTCTTTTGTTGTTCCATCATAATTTGGTCGAAAAGGCACCACATTTTTTTCTAAATCTGCCAACATCTCAGCAGCAATTGGAGCTAACCGAGCTTCTGTATAACGGTAAGCAGCTGGGCTATCTTCTAATGAACCAAAATTTCCTTGACCATCAATTAAAGGATATCTTAAACTAAAATCTTGGGTCATTCGACACAAAGCATCGTAAACTGCCTGATCTCCATGAGGATGGTATTTCCCTAAAACAACACCAATAACATTAGCTGACTTCTTATACTTTGCTTTATGGGTCAAACCCATTTCATGCATAGCATAAAGAATCCTCCGATGAACTGGCTTTAATCCATCCCTAACATCAGGAAGAGCACGGGAAATAATAACACTCATTGCATAATCAAGATAAGAAGATTCTACTTCTTGTTTTAAGGAAGTTTTCTTAATTATCTGATTTTGGTCTTTTGATTCCATAAATTTATAATAACAGATTTTTTCTAAATCGCAAGATTAAACTTAAAAAAATAACCCTGATAATCAGGGTTATTTATTCTTTTAATTTATCCTTAAAACTTCTATTTTTTCATTAATTTATCAAGGAAAGCATATGCTTGATCTTTTGTTCTGATCTTTCCTTTAAGTTGAAGTTCTCTAATTAATTGCTTTAATTCCCCTATTTTTGGACCAGGTTTTAATTTGTACCTATTCATAATTTCTCCACCAGAAAGAATATGAGGGATTTTTTCTCTTTTGCCTTTTGAACCTGACATTTTTTTAATTTCCTCAATCCTTTTCTCCATAGCCTTGAAATCTGAAAAATCCGGTTTACCTCTTGAGGGAACTGTAGAAAGGATATCTACAAAAGAAAGCTTCAACAGATTATCTCCTCTAAAAACAGGATTAAAAAAGTATTTCTCTATTGTTGATGACCTCATTTTTGGGATGTCTCCCTGAATTAAGATCATATGATGCTGGACCAGCCATATCACTTCTTTATAATTAAAAGGGAAATCAGGGAAACCAAAAAGTTTTAATCTTTCTAAAATCTCCTTAGTAATCTTAGCTCCAACTATATCATGCTCATTAAATCTTATCCGATCTGTTTCTGGCGGCTTTTTAATGGTATATGGCTTACCTATATCATGAAAAAGCACTGCTAAGATAAGTTCAGGATTAACAGCATTAGCTCCAAATTTTCTTTTAAATTTAGTTGAATCCAAATTCTTCAAACAAAGGCGAGTATGCTGCCAAACATCTCCTTCTGAATGCCAATTTTTAGGCTGAGGGCAGCCTTTCATCTTCAATAATTCTGGAACAATCTGTTCAAAAGCCCCACTTTCATCATATAAATCAAAAGCCTTCAAAGGATTATAAGAAAAAGATTTCAAAAATTCCTCACCAATAATCTCCCAGGGTACTACTCTTTGCTCAATAACTTTTGGAGAAGCAGAGCTCGCATTTTTTTCCAAAACTACCTGCCGATTAATTTTATTAAGCAAGGAAATATTCTTTTTAAGAATACTAAAAGTCTTTTTTTCTATTCCAAAGCCAAGCTGGCAGGAAAGCCTTAAAGCTCTTAACATTCTTGAAAAATCTTCCTGGAATCTTTTTTCTGGATCACCAACACACCTAATTAATTTATTTTTTATATCCTTCCTCCCGTAAAAAGGGTCAATAATATTTTCAAAAAAATTCCCTTTTAAAAATACTTTTCCTTGTTTAATTACAGGTAAAGCTATGGCATTTATTGTAAAATCTCTTCTTGATAAGTCTTCCTCTATAGCAAGATAAGGGTCGCTTTGAACTTCAAAATCACGATAAGCTCCTGTTCCTAAAGCATAATCTTTTCGAGGGAGAGCTAAATCAACCGGATGAGAAAACTTCCATCCTTTAGGGATAAATTTTAAAACACTAAAATTCCTTCCAACTAAATTCACCTTACCCAAGGGTGCTAAAAGTTTTTCTAATTCTTCAATTTCTACTTTTCTAACCACAAAATCCAAATCTTGAGGGGACCCTGACATAATTAAGTCCCTAATAGCTCCTCCAACTAAATATATTTCTATATCTGGCTTTTTCTTTAGAATCTTTTCAAAAGCTAAAAAAACTGGCCGGGTATTTTTAAGCCATCTCTCTACTTTGTCCTTCTTTACTTTAAATCGAATTTTCTTAATTTTTATTACCATTATCTCTTAAGTTAAACTTATCTTTTTATTAGTATAACCTTTATCCCCAGCAAGTCAAACTTTAAATAAAACAATTATTATTGACTTTTTATTTAAAATTCCTAAAATGTTCTTATAGAAAACCTAGCCCTTTTAAAAGCCGAGATAGCTCAGTGGTAGAGCATCTGCATGGTAAGCAGAAGGTCGTGGGTTCAATCCCCACTCTCGGCTTTGGCAAATTAGAAAAGGGTGCGTAGTCCCGTAGGGAGCGGGAGCGGTCTGTAAAACCGATGCCTTAATTGGCCCTGGGGGTTCAACTCCCTCCGCACCCACCATTCAACAAATAATAAGCCGAGGTAGCTTTAATGGTAGAGCAACCGCCTTGTAAGCGGGAGGTTGTGAGTTCGAATCTCACCCTCGGCTTTTTGTTATATAGCTTAAGTTAAAAATTATGTCTCAAGAAAATCTAATAAAATTAGAATGTTCGGAATGCCATCAAATTAATTATTACACCAGAAAAAACAAAAAAACTCTAAAAAATAGATTAGAGTTAAAAAAATTTTGCAAACACTGCAAAAAACATACAATCCACAAAGAAACCAAATAAAGGGAACGTAGGCTAGTGGTAAACTCTCTGACTCCAAATCAGAGGTCGGGGGTTCGATTCCCTCCGTTCCTGCCATTCCTATAGTTTGGTACCGTAGCCAAGTAGTAAGGCGGCTGTCTGCAAAACAGCTATGCGCGGGTGCAATTCCCGCCGGTACCTTTTTAAAAAAGCTCAAAACAAGTTTTATCAATATACCCCTACTTATGACTAATAATACCTTCATTATTCTTGATGCACCTGCTGTTCTTCATCGAGCATGGCATGCTTTACCCAAACTTACCAGCCCAAAGGGAATTACTGTTAATGCTCTTTACGGATTTTCCGTTCTTTTACTAAAGATTATCCGGGAATTCCAACCAGAATACTTAACTTGTGCATTTGATTATCCAGGGCCTACATTTCGCCATAAAATCTATAAGGATTATAAAGCTACCCGCATACCCCAACCGCAAGAATTCTATGACCAAATCCCTTTAAGCAAAAAACTGCTTGATGTTTTCAAAATAAAGTCTTGGGAACAAAAAGGATATGAAGCTGATGACATAATTGCTCAATTGAAAAACTCTACACCTCCCAAAATTTTAAAAATAATTGTAACTGGTGACACAGATTCGTTCCAGCTTATTGATAAACAAACTAAAGTCTATTTCTTAAAAAGAGGGATAAATAAAATTCAGATATATGATGAAAATGCAGTTAAAGAACAATTTGGCCTCACACCCAAACAATTAATTGATTTTAAAAGCTTAAAAGGGGATCCTTCAGATAACATTCCAGGTATTCCAGGAATAGGAGAAAAAACAGCTCTTCAACTTTTAAAAAAATTCGGAACAATAGAAAACATTTATGAACATCTAAAACTTCCTGAAAATTCCTGGCAAATAAAACCATCTTTAGGAAAATCTTTATTAAAAAACAAAGAAAAAGTAGTGTTGGCTAAAAATTTAATAGAACTAAAAAATAACAAAAAAATCAAAGCAGATTACAAAGAATGCCAAGTCAAACCCTTTGATCTAAAAGAAGTTAAAAAGTTTTTGGAAGAATTTGGCTTTAAGAGCTTAATCTCTAAAATAGAAAGTCTTCCTAAGAAAAAACAAAGTAAACTTTTATAATTTTTATATGATCATTTTTCTCTTCGGGCCAGATACATTTCGTTCTCAAAATAAATTAAAAAAAATAAAAGAGAAATTCATTTCTTCAAATAAAAAAATTGGGGTTGAAACCCTTGATGCTCTTAAAACGAGCAAAAACCAACTCCATTCTTCTCTTTTTACTCAAGGATTTAGCAAAAATAGACTGATTATTATAAAAAATCTTTTTAATTCCTCCCCAAGTCTTATTGAAGAGATTATTAAATACCTCAAAAAAAAGTCTCAGCCAAATATTGTTATAATCTACGAAAAACAAATAAACCCAAATTCCCTTTCCTCCCAAGCAAAAGATCTTTTCCAACTATTAAAAAAGAAAGCTAAATGCCAAGAGTTTAAAATTTTAACCCCTTTACAACTAAAAAAATATATAATTAACAAACTAAATGAAGAAAACATCAAAATAAAGAGCTTAAATGCTGAATTATTAATCAATCAATGTAAATCTAATCTTTGGGAAATAGAATCCTCCCTTGAAGCTCTAATTTCTTTAGTAAAAGA
>Ga0190360_1000917_pt1 | contig 15619 bp, 13 predicted proteins | sample 48721834_MG_FD_161271 | JGI IMG/M metagenome (GOLD analysis project Ga0190360, IMG submission 161271) | Hydrothermal vent microbial mat bacterial communities from Southern Trench, Guaymas Basin, Mexico - 4872-18-3-4_MG | ecosystem: Environmental > Aquatic > Marine > Hydrothermal vents >... | reverse complement strand
AGAATTCAAATTTTTAAAGAATTGGAATGAAGATATAAAAATTGAGTATAAAAAATATATAATTGAGCAAATTGCGATATTACGTTGTAAGATATTCTATAAGTCAGTAGATTTTAAGATATTTTCGAGGGAAGATGCTTATCTTAAAGTCATTGAAATACTAAATAACATCGGAATCACATTCAAAAATATGAGCGATAAATTTCCGATTGATAACATATTTTTAAAAAATATTTTAATAGCTAGTGGCTGGGGACAAATCTATTCTTTAAAAAAGTCTGCATTTGAAGGAGTATAATTACTACTTTTTTGATAACACTAAAATAAATGTGAAATTTAACATAACATAGATTTCATCAAAAAAATTACAATAAAAAAATAACAAATTTTAAATTTTATTTACAAGAGATAATATCCAACATGATAAATACCATTAAAAATCATCAACAGCAATTCATTTTTTAATAAACTAGCTAAATTAGATGATTACAAAAGGGATCTTCATGACAGCAAATAAAAAAGAACCAGATATCATATTAAGAAAAAAATATAGATATCCGTATCTAGATTATGTGCGTGGATTTTTTATAATTTTAATGATTTTTTACCACTTTTCTTTTTATTATTATAATACTACTCATGGAACAATAGAATTTTTGTTAGCGAATTTAGGTGGAATTATAGCACCGAATTTTCTTTTAATATCAGGATATAGTTTTGTTTATTTTCTAAAAAAACGAGAAAGTTATAATAAAGCATTTGTTGCGAAAGAAACAATTTTAAAAGCATTTCTTATTTTTGGTTTTGCTACATTACTCAGTATCTTATTTGCAGGGTATGTTGGTCTGACCACTTCATTTCAGACTTGGAATATTTTTAAAATTATAGGGTTAGGAATGATTATAATTTACTTATTAGACCAATTTAAATATTCTAACATAATCATATTGAGTTTTACAATTTTAAGTTTCTTTATTGGTTATATATATTATTTAACTCAGACTCCAATTTTGTGGTTTTTGTGTTATACATCAGTATTTGGTGGATTTGCCTTTTTTCCATGGGTTTTTTATTATTGTGTGGGGTTTCTACTTGGTAGATTATTAATTAAGGTGGACAAAAATGGAATTAATGTTAGCTTTTTGAAAAAAATACAGATACCAGCATTAATACTTTTTATTTCTGGAACCACTTATTTTCATTTTTTTAGTCATCCGGACTATTTCAGCCATTTTGGATCAAATATAATGGAAAATATTGGTCTATATTTAATCTTTTTACTTATAGCATTTTATCGGAATTTTAAATTAAAAAACAAAATTATAGATTTTTCTAAGAATTTGGTTGTGGAATATGGAAATGTCTCTTTTTCTGTCTATTATATTCATTTTGGCTTAATTTTTCTGACGCCTTTATTTGACTCCTTTTTTTTAAATGGTTTTTTTTTAACTAACATGAATTTATACTTATACCTCACTTTATCCTTCAGTGTATTCATACTTATTAGTATTTGGTTAATAATTTGGAAAAAATTAAATTATATGCTTGGATTAGAATGGATAATCAACAAAATTGTCGGTTTAATTGTTAAAAAAGACAATAAAAGTATTAAAAATAATAGTGATAAAAATCAATAAAGATAAAAATTTAATAATTAAATATAATTCAAACGTGACTCATTTGAAAATTAATACAATTTAAGAAATGAATAGAATAAAAGAGATTACATTTTAAAAATGAATTAAAGGACGTGGAAACAATTTTACGAAAACTCATGATCTTTGTTGGGCATAATTTAGTATTCCCACGGACATATGCGTATTCATTACCTGAAGAGACAGTTATGTCCCTTGCTCATTCAATTATAGACTATGAATCAAATCTAAAAAAGGATGTATATGTAGAAATATTAAATTTAATGAATTATAAATTAGGATATACTACAGAAAAAAAATATAACCTTTACATTTTCCTTCTGCTTGATAGAACAGATACTGATGAAAGTATTACAGAAGAAATTGCAGTATTAAGAGACCGATTTGTTAAAAATTATGGTGAACAGATTACGAGAATTGATCCATTTGAAATTAATTTACAACAATTTGAAGAATTTGATAAATACGCTGAAGAAGCATTAGAGAACTTAAGGCCAAAAGTTTCATTAATAGGATTTTCAGGAGTAGGGAAAACAACAATTACAAAATTAATACAAGGACTAGAACTACCGAAGAGACATATTCCAACTATAACAGGCTATATTACAGAGTGTCGTTTGGGGTTAGGAAAAAAAGGTGAGAAATCTAAATCAAATATTCCGTTTTATTTGTGGGATACAGCGGGGCAGGTCAGATTTGCTTCTGTTTGGGCTAAATTTATTAAGGGAAGTGACATTGTAATATTAATTACAGATTCTACTAGGCAAAATATATTAGAATCAAGGTTTTTTGTTAATCTTATCGAAAAAGAAACACCAGATGCAGCTGTGTCAATAATTGCAAATAAACAAGACTTGCCCGATGCAATGCCGGCAAAGGAAGTGGAAAAAATGTTAGGATACCCAACATATGAGATGATAGCAATTGATCCAGATTACCAAGAATCTATACTTACAATTATAGCAAAGACTGCACGAGTTGTTGCAAGTAGGACTGAATTCATAAGCGAAAAATTTCAAGAAGATAATAGAATAAAATTATTGGAAAAAGCTGGGGTTTTATTAAATCAAGGTAGAATATTAGAAGCTTCGGATATAATAAAACAGGCATCAGAAATAAGTAAAGTATTGGGATATCAAGAAAAGGCAGACCTCCTTTTAGACATAAGTAATAAATTATTTAGTAGGTATAATGAAGGACTCGCATTTATAGAAGACATTAAACCCTAAAAAGAATATTTAATCAATCTTTTTTTATTTTATCCATTTAAATTAGCAATATAGAATAAAAACTATTTCTAATTCAACTCTAAATATCTAAGTTTTTGAAATATTATAAGAAAATAATTCTATTTCAATTTAATGGTAAGAATTTGTAAAGAACTTTCAAAAATATTTTACAAATTCGAAGTATAACAAAAATTCATAATAAAAAGAAAAAAATTTGATTATGAATTAAAAAATAAATTTTGTTTTAATTAAGAGATAACAACTGGAATGGTCATATAAAAATGAAACAAAGAATTTTAATAACAGGTGGAAGTGGACTATTAGGTGGAAATTTAACTAAGATAATGTCAAGTTTTTTTGAAGTCCATACTACATATTATAGTAATTCATTTGAAATGGACGGTATTGAAACGCATTATTTAGATATTAAAAATCGAGAAGAAGTATTCAATATAATTAGGAAAATACAACCGAAAATTATAATTCACACCGCAGCCATGACGCAAATATCATTTTGCGAAAAATTACCTGAACTAACATATGAAGTAAATGTAATGGGCACACAGAATATTTGTGATGCTGCAAAAGAAATAAATTCAAAAATAATTTATATATCTACAGACCATGTTTTTAATGGAAAACTTGGCTATTATGCAGAATATGATATTCCGAACCCAATAACAGTCTATGGAAAAACTAAATTGTTAGGAGAACAAGTAGTTCAAGATTCAAAATTAAAATATAATATAATTCGGACATTTTTTTATGGTTTAGATTTAGTAAACAGATCAAAATATAATTTTATTGTTAAGATATTATCAAACCTGGAAAATGGCAGACAAATTAAAGGATATAAAGACATTTTTTTTACACCAGTTTTCGTAAATAATTTAATTGAAGGAATTATTGAATTATGTTATCGAAATATAGACGGAATTTTTAATTTAGCCGGAAGTGAAAGGATATCGCATTTTGGTTTTTTAAAAAAAGTGGCGGAAGTTTTTAAATTAAATCCAGAGTTAATAATAGAAGACCGGGCTTCAAATTATAATTGGAGTAAACTAAGAGGGCCTGACCTGTCTTTAGGAATTCATAAATCTCTAGTTAATTTAAAATCAAAGTTGCTAGATATAGAGTCAGGACTTGAGTTTATGAAGAAGACCTATAATAAAAATCTTTTAGACAAAAAAAATCCATTAATATACATTTAAAAATCAAATTAAAAATTTAAAATATTATTTCATAAAGTAAATTTCTTGGACTTTATTGAACTCAGATTTAAATTCGTTTTTATTATAAGTAGATAATAATTTTCCAATTTTAGAATCTTCGAAATCTTTGACTAAATTTAGGTAATAATTATAAATACCATCAAGATCATTTAAATTAGCCATATATTCTGTGACTCGCTGGATACGCTTTGCAGTTTCTACTAGTGTTTTAGAATGACTTTTAGCCCATTCTTCATAAGAATATTTTATTATATTTTCGGTTACTGATTGGATAATCTCAACAATTCGTTTAATTTTTTCAGGTTTGGACGGATCGAAAATTTCGGACAATTCCTCAATTTGTTTAATGAATCTTTCGGCTTCTTTTTCAGTGGGAGTAAATCCATTTTTAATATGTTTAACAAACATCCTTAGTCCTTGAATTTTAGAGACTTGAAAACTATCAATATAAGCTGTTAATTTACTGATTAAAAGTTGAGAGTCCATATCATTGATATTTACATCTACTTTATCTGTAAGAAATTTTTTTATTAAGTTAATTAGTAAATCATAACTTTTGATCAATTTTTCTCTTATTTCTTCCCTATTTTTAGCAGATGCCATTTATTTAAAACCCTATAAAAAACATGAAATTAAAATACTTTTTGAAATAGTATCTCCATTAGTAAATATTAATATTTCTGTATTTTTGAAATAAAATTAAATATACAAAATTAAATTGGAGTTCAACTAGTTTTTTTAAAATTATTAGACTAAATTATATCGGATTTAGTTAAAATAGACCGAATAAATTTATTAAAAGGGTAAAATTAAATGTTAATAATAAGTTAAAAATAATTTGAAATACTATTAGATATAAAAAATTAGAATTTTTTAGAAAATTCGTAAATTACTTGGGAAAAAACATAAAAATTTGTCTAAAAAATTTTTTCAGCTCTACTTCGAGCGCCAGCTTCCCATAATTGATTTTCAAGGTCTTTTTCAGTAATATTTCGGATTTTTTCCATAGATATAGCGTTTGTTGGACAGTTAGCAGCACAAACACCACATCCAATACAAAGATCTTCTCTAACAAATATTTGGGTATCGGACTGGTCTTCCTTATTTCCATAATTTAGAAACATTGCATTTACAGGACAATTTTTAACGCATGTCTTACATAACTTACAAATTTCTCGATCTATTCTTGGGAAGTAGTTAGATTTTGCGACCATTTTATCGACCAACTTATATTTGTTAGCATTTCCTAGAAATCCGCAACAGCAACCACAGCAATTACAAATAAAGGAATGTTTATCAGATTGATTATTGATAATATGTACAAGTCCCTCTTTTTCAGACATCTTTAGTATTTCAATAGCTTCATCTATAGTTAATTTTCTGCCAATACCTTCTCTAACTACGTAATCAGCTGACGAATTTAAATTAATACAAACATCAATAGGTTTTCCACATGAATCTCCAAGAATTCCATGGAATACTCTACATGGACATGCCATAACAGCAATACTTTTAGAATTTTCAAGTATTTTTCTGACATCTTCAAAAAGCATAACTTGTGATTTTCCTATTTCGACTTGTTCGTTAATTTCCAAAGTTTTTTCAATCGATTTGATGCTTGGAGCGACTCGAGATATAGGATAATTTGAAGCGAATGATATGAAGCTATCTTCTAATGGTTTGAATATTTTTGCAGCCATTTTTAGTTCATTATCATCATTATGCTTGCTAGCAAAATACCATTCGAAAAGACCTGGAAATAACATGGGAATTGTATACATTTTTTCGTTTGATTTTTTATTAAACCATGTGAATACAAGCCCTTTTTTTGCAAGGTTTTCTAAAATCTCTTTGACCTTTTTTTCAGGCTCTTTAGTTTTTTTTACAATTTTTTCTAAAGAATAAGAAGAAAGCATTGCTGTCTTAAAAATAGAAACAATTTTTGCTTCATCAGGAGTAAACCAGAATTTAATAATTTTTAAAACATCTTTATTGCCCTTAGGTAACATTAAAGCGTCTCTAATTTTTTTATAATATTTGTCTTTATCTTCTTGGGACATTTAAATCACAAAAAACCGAATATTTCACATTCATGAGTGTATAAATTATGTTATCTACTATTTAAATCTATTATGAATAAAAACATTCCTTTAAAAAGGTTTCTTATAAGGTATTAAATTATTAATCCCTTTAATTTTATCAAAGTTTCATATTTTGGAAAAGAACTCGAATTTTTTTATTAAACAATTTTAAAACTTATTATAAATTAAACAATTAGATTAAAAAATTAAAGGAAAATAGTAATTTAATTTTTTTAAAGATAATAAGGTGGATTTAAACCGAAAAATTTTATAGCATTAATTGTTGGATGTCTTTTGGATTTAAAATCCTTTACCAATGCAATATTTGGAATTATGATATCAGCAACATGGACATCGAGTAATGTCTTTGCATTAAGTTCTTTTACTAGTTTAAGTGCTGCTTCTTTACCTACTTTCTCTGCAGTTTTGCCTCTTTCGCCTAGTGAATCCGCACCTATTGGAATATTATTATCAAGGATACACCATAACACAATTCCACTCCCTGGACTTAAATGGGGCCATTTTGGGTATGATAATATTCTACTTTAATATTAGCTTGCGGATAATTATTTCTCCTTAATATTTTATTAGCCGAGTCTTTCTGTTTAATCGCCACATGTTTTGGTAATCTAACACAATGAGAAATTCCTTTTATATAATTAATCTCATTATAGTCTTTCGGAACAAAAGAACTCAAATATTTTACTGGAGTAATTTTTGCTGATACTTTTCCGCTGCCTTTTGGATAATGTCCCCTCTTTTCTACTTTCAGATCCATTATAATATTCATTTGTCATAAAATTGGTATTAATCATATTGTATATAATCAATAGGAGGGCTCCAATTAACATCCGTTCTTCCAGTAATAGTCAATTGAGTTTGACTTTTAGCAAAAGCTAGCATAGGCATTAATACTTGTAGAATCAATGAAATGCTCCCTGCAGCTCCGATGTTAATTTCAAAATTACCTCCAGTTATTTTATTTGGTTTGAAATATATTTCTTTAGAATTTAATTTAACACCTTCAATTTCTGCATTACATATTTTAGCTGCGGCTCTGATTCCAGTTGCATGCTGTGCTTTTAATCCAGGTTTTGGACGATTGGCTCTTATATTAAAAATCCTCACAAGTTTATTCAAAATCGCCGGTAATGAAATGCTTGTTCTTAAGACTTGTCCGCTACCATCTCCGAACGATCCATTAATTTCTATCATCATTATTTTATTTCCACTTTAATTGAATTTTAATTTGTATCGTTTTTTACTATATTATTTATTATTCATATTTCTTTTTCCTATATATTATCAGATTTGTATTTTTACTGCTTAATTTAATATTTTTTTCCAATTATTGTAAATGTTCTAATGGTATTTCTTTTAAATCTTGGGAATAATCTTATAATTTTATCTAATTTTTGTTTATTATGAGAATATTCAATCTTTATATTTTTTAAATCCAATAATTTAAACATTCTCAATAAATTCTCTGGAAAAAACAACATATAATGGCTTTTATCTTTTTTTGGATGAGACGACATTCAATTCCAGCGCCAATAATATCCATTATCCGTTGATAATATGATTCTATCATTTGCAATTCTTTTTATTTCTTCTAATACTTGAAATGGATTCAAGTAATGTTTTATTAAATTATGTCCGCGGGCCTCCTTAAATTTATTATCTTTGAAAGGTAAATAATGTGCGTCTGCGATTATATCTGGATAATATTTATTATCTTTAAAGTATTTTTTAATATCAACACCAATTTCAGCCCTTTTTAATGTGCCACAACCAATATCAACACTATACAATCTCTATCACATTTTTATAATACTTATTTCAGAATTTTATTTTTAATTTCTCTTTAAATTTTAGATTAGTATCTTAATACTTTTATATTAATTAATTGTTTTTGATTTTTGGTTTTAAAAGTATGATGAAAAACTATTTTATTCATAAATAAAGGATTGATTAAATAGCGATGATAGAATTTTAGAATGAATTATAAAGTGTTATTAATGTATAATAGAGGTCTGTATTTAGATAGATTTCAGCCAGTCCACCTTGGGCATATTAAAGTAATTCAAGAATTATTAAAAAAAAGTAAAATGAATTAATAATAATAGCAATAGGAAGTGTTCAATACTCGCACTCTTTTAATAATCCATTTACAGCTGGTGAATGTGTATTAATGATTTGAAATGCGTTATTTGAATATAAAATTGATCTAACAAAAATTTGTATTATACCAATAAATGATACTAATGATAATAGGATTTTGGTCTCACATATTTTAGTAAATGTTCCTAAGTTTGAAATAGCATGTATAAATAATAATTTAGTCTCTAGATTATTTAAAAAATTTGGAATTAATATAGAAAGATTGAACTTGTTTGATAGAAATAATTTATCATCCACTAATATTCGCGAAAAAATTTAAAATAATCAACCTTGGGAGAATTTAGTCCCGAAAAGTGTTATTTCTATAATAAAAGAAATTGATGGTATTAATAGAATACGAGAAATAGGCACGACAGAATTAAAAAGATGAAATTAGATATTTTTTGGAGATGTTAAATTTCCATATAATTTTAAACATAACTTATCTCCAGGTAATATTTTTAAGTGTTTAGCTGCATTATCTTGGTTTTGAGAAAATTCTAAATTTCCATGACTGCCTATTAATGCCAAGAATTCTCCTTTTTTTACATCGTCATATGTTCTTTTAAATGGAAAACTTATGGATAATGATTTTGATTCATCAAAATCTACTCCTTTATAAACCTTAATATAAATAAATTTTTCATCTTTTTTTATATTATCTTTTAATTTTTTAATCAATTTTAATATCGTTTCTGCAGAAATATTTGTTATAATGTTTCCAAATCCATCAATATCAATGATATTAAAAATAATTTCACATTCACTTTTTATTATTGGATTAGAAAAATATATTTCATCGATTTTTTTAATGGATTGGATTTCGTTACCAAATTCGGAGAGATTTACACCCATTGACAGATGTGCAGCAACTGGAGCAAATATATCTCGTCCATGAAATGTCATTGACACACGATCTAAAAAATATTTTGGGTTGTTTAAAGTATAAATTTTCTCAATCCCATCTTTATAAGCTAATAAACTTAAAACACCATTATCAGGTCCAATTAGATAATATCGTTTTGTTTTTATTAAAATTGGAAGCCTCTCAGATCCAACTCCCGGGTCTATTACAATCACGTGGATTGTTCCTTCTGGGAAATATCTACCCGAATTGAATAATATAAATGCACCTTTTACTATATCAAATTTCGGTACATTATGAGAAATATCTATGATATTTACATTTGGGTTTATTGATAATATAACGCCTTTCATTATGGATACATATGGGTCGATTGTTCCGAAATCTGTTAACAAAGTAATAATTTTATTTTTCATTATTTATTACCTTTATTTCTGTATTTTTAAGTTAGTGGATTGGTCATTCTTACGATTATTTTTATATAATAAAGATAATTAAATTGTTTCATAAAAATTAATTTAACTATGATAAATATTCACTATTAATATAGAAAATTTAATTATAAAGTTAGTCTGGCTCTAAAATTCATGTTTTTTGGATATTTCTTTTAATTGTCAAAAAATTATAATTGTAAAATTTAAACTCAACATTTGGTTTTTTAAATAAGCTGAGTTATGTTTAAAATAGCCCGATGAGCAAAATTGGAAATCTATAGAAATGTATTGGTAATAGGTGGTGGAATTGCCGGTGTCCAAGCATCTCTAGACTTGGCTGAGCAAGGCAATAAAGTTTATCTTGTTGAGAAGTCGCCATCTATTGGGGGTCATATGGCACAATTGGATAAAACGTTTCCAACAAATGACTGTTCGATATGTATTCTTGCTCCAAAAATGGTAGAATGTGCTAGGCACCCAAATATTCGCTTACTAACATATAGTGAATTAGAAAGTGCAGAATCTATAGAAGATGGATTTAAAATTAGGATAAGAAGGAAGGAAAGATATGTAAATGAGGAAAAATGTACTGGATGTAATCAATGCTCAGAGATTTGTCCGGTTAAAGTACCTAACGAATTTGATTGTGGACTGAGATTGAGAAGTGCAATATATATCCCATTTGCTCAAGCTGTCCCAAATATAGCAATTTTAGATAAAGATGCGTGTATTCAATGTAGATCATGTATAAAAACTTGTCCTGCTAGTGCAATTGAGTTTGATAATTCACCTGAAGGTAAAATAATTGAATTACAAGTTTCATCAGTAATTATTGCCACAGGTTTTGATTTGATTGACCCTAATATTATTAAGAGATATAAATATGGAGAAATAAAAAATGTAATAACAGCATTAGAATTTGAAAGGCTAATGAGTGCTTCAGGTCCATCTGGTGGTAGAATTATAAGACTATCAGACGGTAAGCCAGCCGAAAAAATTGTAATAATACACTGTGTAGGGTCTAGAAATATAAAGTTTAATAGATATTGCTCTCGAATTTGTTGTATGTATGCAACTAAAGAAGCAATTATTGCAAAAGAACATAATCCAAACATTGAAATAGAAGTTTTATTTAATGATATGAGGGCATATGGAAAAGGCTTTCAAGAATATGTTGAACGAGCCCAAGAAGAATATAATATACGATATATTAGGGCATATCCTTCAGAGGTTGAAAGTTTATTAAAATCTGGGAAAGTGAGAATATATTATGAAAATATAAATACGGGAAAAATTGAAAAAACTGATGCGGATTTAATTGTCCTATGTACATCAATTATTCCTTCGAAATCTACAAAAGAAATTGCTCGTATTTTTGGAATAGAAACCAATGAAATTGGATTTTTTAAATCAAAATCAATGTTGAGTCCGGTCAGAACATCAAAAGAAAGAGTATATATGATCGGTGCATGTGAGAGTCCTAAAGATATTCCAGATTCCGTTGCCGATGCAAGCGCTGGTGCTGCATTAGCATGCGTTTCCGATAAAAATCAGCAAATGGAATTAGATTTAAAAGAAAAATTAGATTTTAAAAAAAATTTACGGATTGGTGTATTTATTTGCCATTGTGGTACAAATATCGCGGGAGTAGTAGATGTTAATAAAATATTAAATGAAGTAAAAACAGTTCCAGGTGTTGTATATGCATCTACTAATTTATATACATGTTCAATTGATACTCAAAATAATATAAAAAATATAATAAAAGATTTTAATTTAAACAGATTAGTAGTTGCGGCATGTACTCCTAGAACACATGAAAAATTATTTCGAAATACTTGTAAAGAGGCGGGACTAAATCCATATTTATTTGAATTTGCAAATATTAGAGAACAATGTTCATGGGTTCATATAAATGAACCAGTTCTAGCAACAGAAAAGGCAATAGATTTAGTAAAAATGGCGATATCCCGGGCTAAATACTTAGAACCTCAATTAGAAATTAAGGTAAAAGTCAATCAATCGGCGTTAATAATTGGAGGAGGAGTTTCAGGATTATCTGCAGCAAGACTGATTGCATCTAAAGGGATTGAAGTATACTTAATTGAAAAAAAAGAGCAATTGGGAGGATATTTGAATAAACTTCATAGAATAAATAACAACCTCCAAGATCCAATAAATTTAATAAATAAATTTATTGATGAAATAACTAAATATAAGAACTGTAAGATATATTTAGGTGCAGAAATCGAAGAGATAGAAGGGTCTATTGGTAATTTTAAAGTTAAAATAAAAAATAATTCTAATAATGAGATAATATTAAATCCAGGTGTAATTATTGTAGCAATTGGAGCACGAGAATTTGTTCCAGAAAGCTTTTTTAACTATGGAAGGAGTAAAAATATTTACACACAAACTGAATTTCATAATTTATTAAAATCAGAAAATGGAATTAAAAAATTAAGTTCTATTGAAAAAATTGCATTTATTCAATGTGTTGGATCTCGAATGAAAGAAGGGTTGGGAGTTACTTATTGTTCGGCAATTTGTTGTAGTAATACCTTAAGATTAGTTAAATATATTAAAAGTAAATTTCCAAAAATTGAACCAATTATATTATATAGAGATATTAATGTATATGGAGATGATGAACAGCTATATAGAGAGATAAGAGGATTAGGCGTTTTGTTTATAAGGTATACTCGAGAAAATCAACCAAAAGTAATGGAAAAAGATGATAAATTTATAATAAGAACATATACAAATACACTTAATTGTGAAGTAAAAATAATAGTCGATAATATAGTTTTAGCTACACCATTAATGCCTGCAGAGGATACTGAAAAAATTTCAAATTTAATTAAAGTCCCTCGTTCATATAATGGATTTTTTCTTGAAGCACACATTAAGCATAGGCCTTTAGATTTTGCAACTGATGGAATATATTTATGTGGAACATGTCAAAGCCCAAGGACAATAAAAGAAAGTATATCTCAAGGATTAGGAGCTGCTTCAAGAGCTTTAATACCGCTATTAAAGGGCACAATAAAGAGTGAGCCGATAATAGCTACAGTAAATAAAGATTTATGTATAACCTGTGAAATTTGCGAATTAACTTGTCCATTCAATGCAATTAAATTAGAAGAAATTTCTAAAAATGATGTAAAAGCAGTAGTAAATCCAATACTCTGTAAAGGATGCGGGGCATGTGCAGCGGCGTGCCCTGCTGGGGCGATTTCAATGAAACATTTTACAGATGAACAAATAATTTCGATGGTGCAGACTGCATTAAAAACTAAGAAACATGAACCGCGAATAATTGCATTTTTGTGTAATTGGTGTTCTTATGCAGGGGCCGATGACGCAGGAGTAAGTAGATTCCAGTATGCACCAAATGTTAGAATTATTAGATTAATGTGTAGTGGGCGTGTAAGTATAAAGCATATCTTAGAAGCATTTAAAGCTGGAGCAGATGGCGTTTTAGTCTCAGGTTGCAATTTAGGAGAATGCCATTATTTAACAGGAAATTTTCAAGCTCAACGAAGAGTTGAAATGGCAAAGATTATTTTAAAATATACAGGAATAAATCCAGTTCGACTCCAGTTGTCATGGTGTTCGGCAAGTGAAGGAAAACTTTTTGCAAAGATAATAAACGAATTTAAGATGAAGATAGATAAACTTTATGAAAATGATATAATGGAGACTATTAAGGAGATAAATCATAAATGACATATAGCGAGATAAATACAGAAAAAGACGCAAAGTCAACTGTAATAATTATCGGAGGCGGGATATCAGGGATGGACTGCGCATTGGATATAGCAAATGCTGGATATATTACATATATTATAGAAAAAGAACAAACAATTGGAGGAATTTACGCTAAAATTTACAAGATATTTCCTTTCGATGAATGTTCAGCATGTATTTTAACTCCAAAAATGAACTCTGTTTATCATCATCCTCTAATAAATATTATGACATTATCAGAAATCTTGGGAGTAGAGGGCTCAGTGGGAAATTTTAAAGTTTTTATTCACAAAAATCCACGATATGTAGATGAAGAAAAATGTACAGGATGCCAAAAATGTATTGAAAATTGCCCAGTATTTATCGATTCAGAATATAATTTCAAACTTTGTAAAACTCATGCAATTTATTTAGATTTCCCACAACAAATCCCATTAGTTACTACAATAAATAAAAATTATTGTATTAATTGTCACATGTGCGTTCAAACATGCCCAGTTAATGCTATTGACCATGATATGGAACCCCAAGATTTTGTACTTTATGCAGGGGCGATAATAATAGCTACTGGCGCAGAAGAATTCGACCCAACTGTTAAAGAAGAATATGGATATGGTAAATTCAAGAATGTTATAACTTCGTTAACATTTGAACGGTTAACACACCCAACTGGGCCAGTATCTGCTAAAATTATTAGACCTAGCGATGGTAAGAGACCTAAAAAAATTGTAATGATCAATTGCGTTGGAGCAAGAGATTCTCAAATTAACCATAATTATTGTAATAAAGTATGTTGTATGTTTTCAATTAAAAACGCAAGAAATATGAGGCTCCATGAACCAGACGCTGAAATTTATATTTGTTATATAGATATAAGAGTTGCAGGGAAACTATTTGAGCATTATTATAACATTGCAAAAGAACAATATAAAATTACATTTATTAGAGGACGAGTTTCTGAGATACAAGAAGACCCAATAACAAAAAATTTGATCTTAAAACTAAATGATACACTTACAGATAATGTAGTTGAGCTTAATGATATTGAATTAGTTGTACTAAATTGCGCATTTGTCTTGCCAGAAAGTACTCTTAAATTAATTAATAGATTGGGAATCGAAATCGATCCAATTGATGGATTTATCAAAGAAAAGGATGTAAATTTAGAGAGTATCTTAACAAATATACCAGGAATTTTTGTAATTGGAATTGCTCATGGTCCGCGTGATGGTGCAGATTGTATAGCTGAAGCAAAAGCAGCTGCTTCAGCGGTGACCTCTTTATTGAAATTACCTGAAATAAAAATAAAAAAGAAAAAAGTTTATGATGTGGATGAAGATCAAATTAGAATTGGTGTTTTTGTGTGCCATTGTGGAGGAGTAATTTCGGATGTAGTTAATTCAAAAAAAGTAGCTGACGCAGTTAGTAATTTACCAAATGTTGTATTTACTACAGACTATTTATTCATGTGTTCCAATCCAGGTCAACAATTAATTAAGGATAGCATTAAAAAATACAATTTAAATAGAGTTGTTGTCGCTTCATGTTCACCGTTGACCCACGAAACTACATTTAGAGAATGCGTGGAGGATGTTGGTCTGTCTAGATTTTATTTTACGGGGCCAATTAACATTAGAGAACATATTTCAATGGTCCATCATGATTATCCCGAAATTGCCACTAAAAAAGCAATTGAAATGGTAAGAGGAGAAATTGCGCGGGCAAGATATTTAGATAAAGTTCCACTGAAAAATATCAGCCTGATACCTACAATTTTAATTATAGGAGGAGGAGTGGCTGGTTTGTCCGCAGCTTTAGACCTTGCAAAGAAACGATTTAATGTAATCATTATAGAAAAAGAGGAAATTATTGGAGGAAGGTTAAATAAATTATATAAGACATTTCCTAAAAAGGAGTTAGCTCGTAATTTATTACTTAAATTATTGGAACAAATTAATAATTTTAATAATATTAAGATATTTACATCAACCGAAATTGTAGATCTGAATGGATTTATAGGAAATTTTGAAGTTAGTATAAAGTTAAAAAAAGAAAATCGTATATTAAAGGTTAAAGTTGGCACAATTTTAGTCATGGTTGGGACAAAAGAATGGACTCCGCCCAAAGGATATTATGGATATGGTCTGATAAAAAATGTCATGACCTCTCTTGAATTTCAGGAAAAATTGAAAAATAATTTTTTTTCTGAAAAT
>Ga0190360_1000915_pt1 | contig 15632 bp, 12 predicted proteins | sample 48721834_MG_FD_161271 | JGI IMG/M metagenome (GOLD analysis project Ga0190360, IMG submission 161271) | Hydrothermal vent microbial mat bacterial communities from Southern Trench, Guaymas Basin, Mexico - 4872-18-3-4_MG | ecosystem: Environmental > Aquatic > Marine > Hydrothermal vents >... | reverse complement strand
CTTAAAGGGGCCTCAGTACAATGATGCCTTACCCGATTTTCTGACCATCTGTATGCATTCATCACCAGCTGGATTCACCTGGGGTAATACTGCGAGTTCAGCAGTATTTGTACTCCCACCTAAGGGGAGTGGCCATCTGCCAGTAATGTGGTGGAATCCTGGCCCACCCTGTAATGGTGTCTATGTTCCCGTTTTTGTATATGGAAGCAAACTACCAAATTATGTTATGAATGCTGGTAAAGTAGGAACAAAGGTTACAGCACCAAATGTAGCAAAAAAGGATCGATATTCTTCAAATTCATACTGGTGGGAATTCAGAAAACTAATAGATCTGACGAAGGGTGACGAAATTGGAAGCGTGTGGAACATAAGACATCCAATAGTTAGAAAGACATTTGATAAGCTCGAAGCAAAATTTGAAAGGGAACTTCCCTCCGTTGAGAAGAAAGCTCTCGCTGCAATGAATAGGGGAGATATGAAAAAAGCCCATCAGATTCTTGATGCCTTCACTGCTAAATGCTTTGATGAGGCGCTCAGGACTGTCAGAACTCTTCAGAAAAAAGTAGTCAAATATGGTAAACCTCTTAACCCAAAAATGGAATGAGTACGATTTTGGAAAGGGTGGTCAAGTTCTTACCATGGGACCTGCGGGAATAACTCCAGGCAGTTATAAAGGATACTACTTTATGGCAGGTTATAGGGTTAAACTGAATGACTATACTGCCTTTCAACCTGTATTCAAGTACAATGTATTCGACCTGGATGTTACTGGTTATGACCCGGTCAGTGATTTAGTCCTTGGTGCCAATTTTTTTGTCGGAAAGTATTTCAAGTTGATGCGAGGGTATAGAAAAATCACAGATGATAAGAATGCCCTTTATACAAATAATGATAAAAAAGATGATATTATGATTAGGGCTCAACTTTCTTTTTAGGTAATTAAATGAAAAACTCCCCACTTCTCTGAAATGGACGAGCACCTCTTCCATAGTTTTATCTCTGATATGGGTGAGGGAAATATATTTCCCTCACCCTTCTAATAAAAAATATACTATTATTCAATTCTTCATTTATGAATATTGAATTTTTTAATTTTGGAGTAAAGGTATGTTCTTTCAATACCTAAGATATTTGCAGCTTTTGGTACATCCCAATGACTTGCTTCAAGGACTTTTCTAATATATTCTCTCTCAAATTCATTTTTTGCAAGCTTAAGATTTTTTAAACTTCCCTTATCCTGTAGAATAAATTCATTTTTTTGCTCATAGTCAAACCAGATAGGCCTTATGTCTTCCAGGGTTATTGTTTTCTTTTGTGATAAAAGCGAATAAACTTTATACGTAAAATTCTTTAGTTCTTCCACATCCCCTGGCCAGGGATATGCCTTAAGAAGTTTGAAAACGTCCTTAGAAACAGTTTTCACAGGAAGGCTATCTTTCTCACACAGGTTATTAAGAAATTGTAGGAATAAAACAGGGATATCGTCTTTACGAGTACTGAGGGGGGGAATATTTATTTTAATAATTTCTATAGCAAATAATAATTTTGGATGGAATTTTTTTTCTTGAGCGAGTAAAGAGAGATTTTCACTGGTATCAAAAATCAGCCTGACATCTAATAGGTCTCCTGATGATTTATTATTTCTTACTACCATTCCCTCAGTTAAATAATAAAGTATTCTTTCCTGTGTTTTTAGAGGGCAATGTTCAATATTTTCAATTAAAAGGGTTCCTGTATGAGCTTGATAGAATTTACCCTCAAGGAGATTTTCATTATTCCCAGAATAATCAAATAAGCTTTTATCGATGAGTTCCTGCGGAGTATAAGAACAATCAAAAAATATAAATGGTCCTCTTTTTCTTTTCGAAATACGATGAATATATCTGGCAATAACTCTTTTATCAGAATTCACAGGAGCATAAATGATTACGGGGGCTTCAGAATTTGCATTATCCTCGATTAATTTTTTAACATTCTGCATTGATTTTGATTTAAAAACAGGTTTTTGTTCTTCCCCTTTCAGTATTCTGTTTTCAAGTAATAATTTCTTCTCTTTAAGGCAATTTTTAAGTGTAACAAGTATTTTATCCACATCAACTGGTTTTTCAATAAAATCATATGCACCCAACTTTGTACAAAGCAAGGCATCCTGAATCGTGCCGTGACCGGTCAAAATAATAACACAAGGATCAATATCCAAAGTATTTATTTTTTTTAATAGGGTTATACCATCCATTCGAGGCATTTTTAGATCGAGCAGGACAACATCAAATTTATCCCGCAGTAATTTCTGTAAGGCAACTTCCCCATCCTCAGCTGTTTCAGAAATATAGCCTTCATCTTCAAGAATTTCTGAGAGAAAAAGGGTTATATTTTTTTCATCATCAACTACTAAAATCTTTGGTATCCTTTTTTTCATCTTTGTTTACTATTTTAAATTTTAAATAAACACTTGTTCCTTTTCCTTCAACGCTTCTTATTTTTAGATTTCCATCAAATTTCTCAATTATCTCCTTCGCAATTGACAGTCCCAGACCAAAACCAGTCTCTTTAGTTGTGTAACCCAAATCTATTATTTTCCCCAGGTCATCCTGTTTAATACCCCTGCCATTATCATCAATTTCAAGAACTGCATATGTATTATCAATGTAGGTCCTAATAGTTATGAGTCCATTTTTACTATCAATTGCGTCAATTGCATTATTAATGATATTGGAAATCGCTAAGATTGCAAGGTCTTTGTCTACTTTAACCAAAGGTAATTTCTTTTTCAGTTTCACAGAGAGGCTTATTGTTTCAGGTATCTTTGAGCTAAATGATTCGAGCGACTCAGTTACTATACTATTCAAATTCTCAAATGCATAGGCTTCGATATTCCCTACATATAGCTTAAGCAAAGTGGTAATTAGGTGATTAATTCTTTCAGCTTCAGAATTGATGCTGTTAAGATATTTCCCATATTTCTCACCCAAATTTTCCTTTTCATCACTTAATTTTTTTTCAAGCCTTCGGGTTGCCAGAATAATGGATGAAAGAGGATTTCTAATCTCATGTGTAATGTTTCTTGCCATTATTGCCCAGGTAATCATTCTTTTATTTTCAATTATTTCAGAAATGTCCTCTATTGACATTATATAACCAACGATGAGCCTATTTTTTACTTTCATAGGAGAAATATTAACGACCAAAGTAGCGCTCCTTTCACCTATGGTGATTTCTAAAACGTCTTCTATTTCCTTCCTATCTATTCTTGCACTTTCATAAAGTTTGCGTAATTTCATTAAGGCGGGAGAGGTAAAAAGATGCCTGATATTAATCCTATAATGAAAAGAAGTATCAATAAAAGGAGAAAGTAACTTTTTGAATTGATTATTCATAAAAATAACAAGTCCCCAATTGTCTACTACAAGTATCATATTTTCAGAATTGGATAGAAGCTTATTGTGAATAATAAGTAGAAAACGAAGTTTAAAGAATAACCATATTATTATGAGTAAACCAAAGATGATAAATACTATCAATATTGTTAAAATAAGAGCCCTTTTTAAAAGTGAATAGTTTAGATTCAAAAGTGAGATTACAAACCCGTTAGATTGATTAATCACAAGGCCATAGGATTCAACCTTTTTAAATTCATATATTTTTTTGAATTCAGGTAGAGAGACAATAGGTTTCATAAGTTCATCAAAAATTATCCTTTTTTTATCTTTGAATTTAATAACGATTAAAACTTGATTCCATCCCAATAGATTTCTTACTGTACTTATGGAATGGACTGGAGGAAAAACAAATTTCTTTAATTTATTTGATATATATAGATAAAGAAGAGTATCGTCCATACAGGTTAAGATCGATCCCCAAGTATCTAATGGAATAAAATAATTCAGTTGATTCCCAGTAATCTCAAAGAGTTTTTGAGAAGAAGAGTCCTTAAGAGAAAAAGACCATATTTCCTTTGTTCCATTTTCCTTTGGTACAACACATATAGCCTTCTCTCTTTTCTCCCCCCGAATAACAAAAAAATCGGATATTTTTTGGTTGAATTCTTTTACTGAAAGAGAAGTCCCTTGATAGAACGAGAGTATTTTAAAATTATTTCCTTTTATAAGGAAAAAGGATGAATTATCAGATACATATGCTTTAAGGGGTCTACCTTTTCTAACGACCTTTTCAATAATTTTAAAAGGGGAAAGACTAAAAATATAGAAATTAACATTTTTACTTACTTCAGTAGTAACAACAATCATTGGCCCAAAAGAAGAGGAGAAGAAAACTTTCTTAAAGTATACCTTTCCCTCAATATTATTGTATATATCAGTGAGATCAAATTCTCTAATGCCAGTTCTATAATCAAAATAATGTAGTATTTTATCCTTTGTTTCAAATGAGAATCCATTGTGACCCAGACTATCTACAGGGAATATATTTAAATCTTCAATATTCTCCCAATCAATTTTATCACTAATTGAGAATTTCTTTGTAACAGTAAAGTTCGAGTCAAGTATAGCTATCTTGTTGCTATCAATAGTAAATACAACGAATTCACTCGAAGGCCCATACATTAAATCAAGAGGACGACAGTAGGACTCCCCTTTTTTCTCAAAAATTTTGGTGAGTAAAAAAAGATCGTTACCTTTCTGAATTGTTTTATTTCCAAGATTACAACTTGTAAAGAATAACAATGATAAAGCAATAAATGCCAGTTTTACTTTCATTAACTAATGATAAATTATACACTATAAAAAGTCAATAGGAGTAAAATCTCCTCTTTGACTATAATAGTATTAATGCCATAATTGCTACTGCAATGAAAGAAGCTAAACCCTCAAGGAAAGTTCCAAATGTCTGGGTCTTATATGCGGTAGCAACATCCATATTAGAGAATTGAGACACGACCCAAAAATAACTATCATTTGCATGTGAAACGACCATTGAACCCGCTCCAACCGCAATTACAGCAAGTGCCCTACCAATTGGAGAGGCAAGCCCAAGTGAACCCATTATTGGAGCTATAATTGCAGATGTTGTTATTATTGCTACTGTTGATGAACCTTGAGCCGTTTTCAATGCTGCAGCAATTAAGAATGGGAGGAAAATGCTCATTCGATAATGTACAAGATGCTGTTTTAAGAACTCAGTAATTGGAGTAGCCTTTAAAATAGCCCCAAATGCGCCACCCGCACCTGTTATAAGGATAATAATTGCGGCATTAACTAATCCGACGCCAACCCATCCTTTTGTTCCAATTATTTCTTCTTTAAGATTAGGTGCCATTCCGAACGCAATAAAAACACCTATCATAAGGGCAGTAATTGGATGACCTATAAAATCAAGTATATTTTTTGCCATACCTACACCAAAAATATGGGAAGGGAAATCAGCAATGGATTTAAAAACAATCAATACAATTGGAATAACAATAGGAAGAAATGCCATTGTTGCCGAAGGTAATTTTTTATGCTTTTTCTTAAGCTCTTCATAAGTTTCTTTTATATCAGGTTCGATTTCAAATCTGGATGCAAATTTTGTTGCAAAGAAATATCCTACAATAGTCGCCGGTATAGACGCAATTAAACCCAGAAGAATAACAGTCCCAAGATCTGCAGAGAGCAACCCAGCGGCTGCAATAGGCCCAGGGGTCGGAGGGACCAATGTGTGAGTGGCATAAAGTCCTAAACTTAATGCCATTGCATAGGTAGCAAGGGTTATCTTCGACTCTTTCGAAAGTGCCTTATTCAATGGGGACAGTATTACAAAACCAGAATCACAGAATACCGGGATAGAGACAATAAAACCTGTGATAGCCATTGCAAGGGGACTCTTTGATTTGCCCACAATCCTTAGTAAGGCATCCGCCATAGAAAATGCTCCCCCCGATTTCTCCAGGAAAGTCCCTATTATAGTGCCAAATGCAATAACGATGCCTATGTAACCTATAGTATTACCAAATCCCTTAGCGATTATTGACACTATATCAGGCAAGGGCATCTTTGAAAAAAGACCTACAAAATATGCTGCAAGTATCAAGACAAGAAATGCATGAAGTCTGAATTTTGCAGTCGCTAAAATGATAAATATGATAGAAACTGCAAAAACTACGAACAACCAGATTTGATTAACCATATTTACCTCTCCTCTCTTTTTGAGTTTTTGACATAATGATAATTCTTATATCATTTACATTTGTTCCTGTAGATCCAGTAATAATAATATCATTGGAACTCTTGAGAATTGAGCTTGTGTTATGATCATTTATTAACTTATCAAGTGCAATATTTTTATTTATCCAGATTTTTTTGCTTTCCGTATCAACAATCCCACCAGCATAATTTGTGGGTCCATCTGTACCATCAGAATCAATTGCAGTAAAAACGACATTTAGATAAGAAGGCATTTTGGTCGCAAAACCGACTGCACATTCCTGATTTGGTCCACCCATTCCACTTGAATGATCCAGAGTAACCGTTGTTTCCCCACCACTGATAATTACACAAGGTGTAGGAATAGGAAACCCAGATTTTACTGTCTCTTTTGCAATACCTGCCATAACTTTTCCAACCTCTATACTTTCTCCTTCTATTTCTGAAGAAAGTATCAATGTATTGAAACCAAGAGATCTGGCTTTCCTTTCTATTGATTTAAGCGCAGTCATATTATTTATTAAAATTATATTATTGACTTTTGAAAAATACTTACTTCCTTTCTTTGGTGTCTCAGGAATATCTCCCTTTATCCCCTTTCTGATGTGAGAAATGACAGTTGAAGGAACTTTATCTATTATGTTGTATTTTTTAAGAACACCAAAGGCGTCCTCAAAAGTTGTGTTATCAGGGACAGATGGACCTGAACTTATTGTATCAAGTCTATCACCCACAACATCTGAGACGATCAAGCCAATAACCCTCGCTGGATACGCAATTTCTGCAAATCTGCCACCTTTTATCAATGATATGTGCTTCCTTACTGCATTTATTTCTTCTATATTTGCACCAGAGGAAAGTAAGAGATTGTTTATTTTCTGTTTATCCGATAGAGATATCGTATCTGGAGGTAAAGGTGCCAGGGCAGAACCTCCTCCTGAAACCAAAAGAATAATGAGGTCATTCCTTTTAGATTTTTTTGCGATTGTTACAATCTCCTTCGCAGCCTTTAAACCCTCTTCTGAAGGAATGGGATGGCCTGCTTCTATAACTTTTATTTTTTTTAATTTGCCTCCATACCCAAACTTAGTGGAGACAATACCTTCGGTTATCCTATCATCCAGAATTTCCTCAATTGATCTTGCCATCGTATAGGAAGCCTTTCCAAATCCTACAACATATAAATTTCTAATTTTGGAGAGATCTATTGAAATACTACCAAGCATTAACGTGTTCTGGTTTAATGAAACGTTTTCTTTGAGCGTTAAGTCGGGTTGAGAACTCTCAATAGCAGTATTTATTAGATCAATTGCAACCTGACGAAGAGCTATTAACGAAGCAGGCCTATCTTTTAAGATCTCGTCTCTATTTTTGACCCATTCCCTCATTTTCATAGTCAGAATTTGGCTATAAGTTCTGTTCCAATTAGATAGGTAGGATCGACTCTATTTGTAGTACTTGTTCCCTTATAAAAATCACCAGGAATTAAATATCCTCCGAATAAAGAGAAATCCATATTTTTCATAAGTGAGTAACTAATAGAGCCATCGATTTCAGTTCCAATTTTTTTGGATATATAACTAGAAGGCACTTTATCTGCCATTGCATACGATACGCTCAAAGAAGCCTTAAAGTTATTTGGAAGACTAAAGTCAAAAAACATTTGACCTAAGTATGCATTTTGCATTGTCTTTGTTGTCGTGGCATATGACCCAATGGATCCTGTATACCTGTTGAATAAGATTCTGCAAGGTTGAAAATCTATGTTAGCATCGTAGCCTTCATCATCAACCGTTGAAGGATCATCACCAGAGGTATATGCTGCTAAAAGGCCCACACTATTTTTACCTATTGCATAAGAAGACTTAAAGTATGCTCCCATTTCTTTTAGCTTTGAATCAGTAAGGGTTGTATCACTATAATCTTTCAGCCCGCCATTATATCCAGCCTCAGCTTCATAATTAATATTTCCAAATTTTCCTTTAATATAGTATGTGGCACCATATTTATTATATGTAAAATCAGGTATATAAGCATCGTTTTTAAGATAAAGTATATATATCCCAGTTTGAAAATTAGAATATTTTCCTATCCATAAACCTACAAATGCGTCACAATCTCCCTTCTCTACAGCAAAATCACTATCATTTTCAGTTATTTTTACCTCCGGAATAATGAGGAAGGTATTCTTTCCCTTAAATAAAAATAGTTCAATAGCTGGATAGGAAGCTTCATCTACCGTATTACCAAAAGAAGTACCAAAACTCCCAAATGGGACATATCCTGCTCTTAGGTTAAAAAGACCAAGATGCCCTAGTTTTTTAGTTACAGAGATGTACGCAACGTCGAAATCAGGGGAGTCAAAGCTAGGTGCACGCCAGGTTCCTTCCAAGACATCAAATCTTGTAATAACTTTCAAGCTTTTATTAAAAACAAAATCCATGCCTATTCTGATCCTCTGATCAAAATATGTACTATTAAACAACGTATCACTCCTAAGATTATTATTACTCCAGTCAAAAGCTCTAACTCTGCATACACCGTTGTATTTAATCTCTCCACTATACAAAAAAGTTGGAAAAGCTAAAATAAATATACCAATTAAAATTACTTTTTTCAACATATTTTCCTCCTTTTTATTCTTTTAGAAATGCAGCTGTTTCACTATAAACTTGTAAATGGGTTTTTGATTCAAGGCTTGCATGGTGCGTCCCATCTGCAAACACAATATATCTTTTATATGGAACACTCGTTAAGGCATTCCAAATACTTCTTGCATCGTCGTCCAAAGTAGTATGGTCAGCATCTCCCCTCATAATTAGGACAGGACATGTAATTTTTGAAGCATCGTAAACTGGAGAACCAGTGGTTGAAAGAAAAACATCAACATAACAGCCATTTGGAGCTCTTAGTGAAGGTGGATTCCTACTTTTACTCGTTGGATCGGATTCCAGAGATTGCTTAATAAACTCATCCAAGACTTCTTTTGGAAGCCAATCCCCCTTCACTTCCTTCATCCATCTTGATTCTATGCCTTTGGCATCAACCAGCCTATATCCAGGAATACGAGGGTTAAATTCTTTTGGATTTTTGGGGTTTGCCAGCCTCTTTCCCAGAGGATTCTTAATCCCGCCATACAGCGGCCCAAATAGTATCAATTTTCTTACCTTGCCCGGATTTTCCGCTGTATATCTCCCTGTTGTTATCGTTCCCCACGACCACCCTAAAATATTGATCTTTTTAACCTTTCTTTTTTTTGTAATAAAATCAACCACCCTCTTTATGTCGAGAACCGCTACATCTGATTGACAGAGAGGTTTACTTTTATTAGGAGGAAGATCCATCTCAGGAGGCCTTGCTGATTTACCGTATCCTTCTATATCAACTGCAAAGGCATCAAACCCATGTTCCGCCATATACTCCATCCAGGAATACCCAGGAACAGGGAGGTCAAAACCTGATTCATATGGATAGGTAGCGCCATGAACAAATAAAATTATATTACCTTCATTAAACTTACAACTGGGATCATACTTCTCCCTTACAGCAATTTTGCCATATTTCCCACCCTTGATATAATACTCTTTCGTTAGAATTTTAGCACTTAAAGTGACAGGAAATATAATAGACATCACTAGCAAAAAAAGAATATACCTGTATTTTTTCATATCTCCTCCTCTGTTTAACCATTATTGAGAAAATGCAAAACTTCATTCCAGAGATGTCTGTGTTTTTTCTCCAGTGCCATAAAATGGGTTGCATCGTCAAACTCTACAAATCTTTTATATTTAGCATTCGTCAAAGCCCTCATATTTGCAAAACTATCTTCTCTTGTTACGCTGCCGTCGTTAGCACCTCTAACAATAAGAACAGGTGCAGTAATTTTAGCTGCATCATAAGACCTTGCTATAGTAGCAGTATACCACGCATCGTTATAACAACCCATAGGATTTCTGTAGCTTGGTGGTGTTCTTGTATTAGATGTAGGATCAGAACCCAAACATCCTGCAAGCCACGCCTTTAGGACTTTAGGCTCTCTCCATAAGGATTTATCTTCAACTGCGATTTGTTTGTCCCAACCTGATTGTATCTTTTTAGCACTGAGATAAGTATATGCGCCTATCTTTTTTGTAAACTCATATTTAAACGACTTGTCAGAAAAAATTGCACTAATCCTAGGGCTAATTTTGTACACAGGGGCATACAAAATAAGTTTATTTACCTTATCCGGGAAAAGAGAACTGTAGAGACCTGTCGTAATAGTTCCCCAGGACCACCCAAGGAGCGAAACCTTCTTTACACCTCTTTTTTCCATGATAAAGGTTACTGCAGCATCAATATCCTTTATCGCATCCATTGCCCTACAAATTGGTCTGTGCTTTGATGGAGGTTCCTCCATTTCGGGCGGTCGAGTTGATCCTCCATAGCCTCTAATTTCAATGATATAAGACGCAAAACCATGATTCGCCATGAATTTTGCCCATGAATAGCCCTTTACCGGCAAATCAAAAACAACAGGACCAGGTGTGGTTGATCCATGAACAAATAGAATGACATTCTTCTTAGAAAACTGCTTTGTTTTTGTTGAAACAACCTCTCTAAGGTGAACTTTAATACCGGGGTCAACTGTCTCAATATAATAGTCATGGGATATAATTTTTCCGTACGAAAAGATAGGGGTGACCAACAACAAACAAATAATAAATAAGGCAATACGAGAGCGCTTCATAAACACCTCCTTTTTTGTTTTAGCGATTGTACCAAATATAGAATTCTTGTCAAGTATTTTTTTACAAAATTGTTATATTTTTTTATACAAATATTTTTTCCTCAATTATCCTCTTTTTATTGACAATTAGTTTGTCTATACTACCATATCCTTGTGAAAAGGAAAAACTATATTCTTGGAATTATACACGGGCTGTTTTTTAACTCTGGACTGGCGGCTTCAAACAGCGATACAGTCCTTCCCATCTTTTTAAGTCTATATTTCTCGTCAAAAACACTTGTAGGTCTATTCTCAAGTTTTATGAGGCTGGGGAATATTGTACCCCAGTTATTTACTGCAAATGTCCTCGAATACAGACAAAGAAAAAAACCGGTACTTATCGTAGTGATTACCCTGAGATTTTTTTGTTTCCTTTCTATGGCTCTGCTTACTTTTTTCTTCGGTACAAATAAACCCTTTATGGCAGTCGTCATTCCTCTGTTATTACTAACCTATTCCCTGGGAGGGGGGGTCGCAAGTATACCCTTCTACGATATCATTGCAAAGGCAATCCCCTCGAAATACAGGGGGACATTCTTTGCACAGAGATTATTCTGGGGGAATCTTGGCGGCATGGCAATGGGTTTTCTTGTAAGATTCATCCTCTCGGGCAGGGTTGCCTTTCCCCAAAGCTACGGATTATTATTTTTAACAACCGCTATTTTCATAGGTATCGCTTATCTGGCTTTAGGGAATATCAGTGAGCCTGAAGAAAAAATAACCCAGGAGAAGAGGTCATTTAAGAATTTTATAAAAGACGCATCAAAAACTATGAAGGAGGATGTTCTACTGAGAACCTCTATTATCACTGAAATCATCTCTGGGAGTTTATACCTCTCTTTCCCATTCCTGTCCATATACGCCAGGGATGTTATAGGTATGAAAATAGGTGTAATTGGCTATTTTATCTCCTTGTATATGCTTGGGGCAATTCTTTCGAACCTCCTCTGGGGTTTTGTCTCCAGAAAAAAGGGGAATGGGGCTGTAATATTTCTTTCAAGTCTTCTTCCTTTTCTCTCTATTCTATTATTTATAATAAATCCCCTACTTTTAAGCGTATCATTCTTCTTTGTAGGCTGCTATAGGAGCGGAAGAATTGTAGGGTTTGCCAATTTCAACCTTGATATCGCAAAAAAAGGTAAAAGACCGCTATATATAAGTCTTAGAGGCACATTGATCTCAGTAATGTGGCTTTTCCCTATTCTGGGTGGTTATATCGTTGATATTTTTTCCTACAAGACACTTTTCTTAATCACTTTGTTCAGTACATTCACAGGAATTCTCCTTTCTACTTTTCTTTTGAGGCAGATAAAAGGAAAAAGAAGAAGTGAATAAGAAAAGACCGGGAAGTGTAAATCATAAGGCGTGAATAGTGGAAAAAGACAAAAACAGCAAGCTATAGTTTATTTCGGTTTTTACTTTTTGGTCTCCTGGACAGACAAGGTAGAAGAAATATAGGAAGAAAAGCGAGGTAGGAGAGAAGTAGAAAGAGAAGCAAGGTAGGAGAAGTATAGAAAGAATAGCGAGGAAAAGGGCAACTGGATATAGTAAAGGCGAACAAAAAAGAAGCAAGGTAAAAAAAGTAGAAAATCAAAAAAAAGAAAAAAATAAAAAGAGAAACTCTACTCCTTATGGTAAACTTATAATAACTACAAACACAAAAAAATACTGTTATTTTTACGCAAGATGTCATATGTTTTTATCATAAAAATGTCACATTTTTCATATTATAAAAATATAGGGTCAGGGGTTGACATTTTGGCATTATTCTCCATCTGCTTTTAACCTATTCTTTGCTTTTTTATACAATTCGCCGAGTAATGAATATTTTAGCGGTATAAATGGAGAATATCTCAATGATCCACAATATAATATGCAAAGATCCTAATCTTGAATTGTCAAGCCCCTATTGGAGAGAACTTTTGTTTCCATCAGGAAGAGCAGGAAAGGTGTTTCTGTCTCTAATCTTTTCAAACAGTTATTTTGCTTCTTTATGGATGGGATTTCCTTTCATCTAACCCGTTTTGATGATTTAAAGAATGATAAAGGTTACAGAGGTTATTGAAAGTAGAGAAAAGGATATGGTTTCTTTTCAAGCAATAAAGAGTTTATAAAATTTTTTTCCTATGTATTGATATGGCATTTTAGAGGGGTCATGCAAAAGCTACTCATGTAGAGATTAACAATAGAGAATTCAGAAGTAATCATTCTTGGATTAGACACTATAACTCTGTTTTTTATTGGACGATGCTTATATCTTTTTTTCTCTTTGAGACTTTCAAGGAAGATGTGTTAAAGGATGCAGTTGAGTCAATAGAGATTCCTGTGAATGAGAACAATTATGCCACCACTTTCAGAAGATACTTGATTGATTTTGCTGCAAAGCTCGTTCATACGGGTAGAGAGATTATCCCGAAAGTAACGATAGCCTCATGAGAGAGCAAAAAGATTTTGGAATTGTGGAAGAGATGCAATAGTCCTCCGGAAATTTCTTTAGCATAGGACATTTTTTCAAACTCAAACTGTAAAAACTACGAACTAATGGGAGGGGTCTCTCTTTTAAACTATAAAGATGCTTCCATTGGGCTAAAATAGGTTAGAAATTTCCCTGTATCATTAAGACATTCCACAACTCATTAAATTTTGAGAGAAAAAATCTTGACAGGTAAGTATTCTTGTGTTAAATCTCAGTATACAATAAAAACCGATCAATTTAGAATTAAATAAAAGAAGGGAGGTTTTATATGAATGTAATATCTTTTGAACGGAAACGTCTTGTATATATTGCTCTTTTATTGCTTTTTTCTGGATGTACCCAACAGGTGCTGAAGAAGGAAAATCCAAATGTTCAGGTAGAACAAAAACCATCTGCGTTTTACCTCTTACTAAAAAGGTTTTCTCCACCTAAAGTTGTTTATTGCATAAAGCCCAGGTTAATTGGTGAATATCATATAGTTACTGATACTTTTAATATTCAAAATACGTGGAAACGCTCTTTATTTGTTCAACGAATATTTCATTGGGGGGACACTCTAACAGTGAGTTTTGAAGATTCTGTTTATTACTATCTTTTTAAAAAGTCTTCTCTCTACGATCTTAATCATGAAATGTATTTTTATAGATATTTGAAAAGCGATTTTAGCGATACTCCTCCCCCTGAATTTGATAAAAGTTGGGTAAATTCTACTAAACTAAATATACGTAGTGAACCTTCAAAGAATTCTACAATTAAAGGTACTCTTTCTCTTTATGACTCCGTTTTTGTAGTTAATGAGCATAATGAATGGTCAAAAATTTTATTGCCTGAAAATATGAATTGGACTGATTCAAGTGCATATGGATGGGTGTTTTCAAAATATCTTAGTAAATCAAATTCGGATGCTGAGAAGGCATATACTCATAAGGAAAGACTTAAAAGGATTGCTCTTTACAAAAGGAACGGTTGGAGTAAAAGGATAATTAGTGCAATTTTAAACCACAAAATTTTTATTGGTATGACAACAGAACAGGCTAGAGAAAGTTGGGGGGAACCAGATCGTGTTAATAGGAGTGTTTTTAGGTGGGGGATTCACGAACAATGGGTTTATGAAAGGGGATCGGTTTTTGACGCAACATATCTTTACTTTGAGAATGATACTTTAACAGGATGGCAGGACTGACTTATAATCTTTTAAAAAGGCTTTATCCCTACTCGGGGTTCTTCTCGTGATCCATTATTTTCTGGAACCGTCTCTGTACATATAGAAATATAAAATATAGGGTCAGGGGTTGACATTTTGGCATTATTCTCCATCTGTATCCAACCTATCTTTTGCTCTTTTAAACAATTCGCCGAGTAATGAATATTTTAGCGGTATAAATGGAGAATATCTCAATGATCCACAATACACCTAATCTTAAATTATCAAGCCTTGTCCCTCTGTTGTCTTCAAAATTTATTTTTAGTCTCTTTCTCTTTTGCCTTTTCTTGTAAATTCTCTAGATTTCTACTGAAGTAACCAACATTTAATCTTACTTTAAAGTTATCTCCTGCAAGTTGTAACATTATATCAGTATCCGAAGTTTTCCAGCATAATCGGAAAACTAAATCTCCCATAGATATAGCAAGTCCCCAATGGTCAGGGTCATCTTTATATAGGTCATTTCTCCATAGCATTTCTCTATAATCATTTCCATCAAACCACTTGTCTTCTGGTTTCCCATATTTTTTGATTAATAGTTCCTTAACTTCCTCATAATCCTCTACATACATATTATAATTCGTATGTTTTTCCATTAAAGCATACGCACCAGAAACTAACTTATTATCAACAAAAGAATACGCCACAAGAAACGTTTTACCACTTATAGTATCAACATAACAAATCTCTTTCTCTGTAGGGTCCAATACTGGTTTCCTTTTTCCTTCAGAGATTCTAACTTCTTTCCTTGTCATACCCCATCTTGTTTTCCTGAAATTGTAAGTAACATCTTTTTGGGATCCTGCTGGTAATGCTACTGGTATAAGTAAAACTGTTACACCAAGAAACTTTAAAAAGTTCACAATTCCTCCTTTTTTATTTCTTTATTTTAACCTCTTCTATTAAGACTTCTAATGATTTCTTGATTTCCCGAAGATGTATCACAATATACCCCAATCTTATCACTATGGCTGGCAAACCAACCAGGAAGATTATAAGTAATACAAGCCCTACAAATTCCATAAATCACCTCCTTGTGTTCAC
>Ga0190360_1000914_pt1 | contig 15632 bp, 20 predicted proteins | sample 48721834_MG_FD_161271 | JGI IMG/M metagenome (GOLD analysis project Ga0190360, IMG submission 161271) | Hydrothermal vent microbial mat bacterial communities from Southern Trench, Guaymas Basin, Mexico - 4872-18-3-4_MG | ecosystem: Environmental > Aquatic > Marine > Hydrothermal vents >... | reverse complement strand
CATATCCAGAATCTGGTCTGCCCTTTGCTCGGCACGCCTCAACAAATTCCTTGTTTCCTCATCTATCTTATCAGCATATATGGAATTCAAAACGCTAAGAGTACTCTTTAACGTTGTAATGGGAGATTTCAACTCATGAGCTGTAAACCTGAATATTCTATCCCTCTCATTAATCGTCATTTCAAGAAGTTTGGACTTTTCATCTATTATCGCTTTCAACTTCCTGTACCTGTTAATAAAATCCACAATTACAACTGTTGAGGCAAATGCCAGCACATAGAATGCTATCAATGAAATAAGAACATGAGAGAAACCAAATCTTGAATGGTTCAAACTGTATAGGGGAACTTTACCGCTATATTCCAGAACAGTCCACACAGTTAGCAGCAGCGAAGCAAATACCGTATTCACAAATGGTACAACTCCCTGAAACAACACTCCAGATATAATTATATGAACAATATAAAGAAAATAAAATGGGTTTTCTATCCCCCCTGAATAATGCACCATAAACGAAATAAGAAGGAAATCAATCAATATCTGAACCTCTGCAAAAACAACTTCCTGCAAGAAAGATTTAAAAGGGAAATACCTATAAATAAAAAAGTAAACAAGATTAAAAAGGATCAAGAGGGTCGCCAGAAAGGTTATTCTATCGTAAGGAATATTAAAAGTAAAAAGATACTTACCTATAGGAATCGCTGTGAGAATTCCAAAAATAGCAACCCACCTGAGATTTATTATCCAGCCAATCCTCTGCCTGAAGGTCTTCAAGGTATAAAACGGAAATAACCTGCTTATATCTTCCATCACCTAAACTCTTCTATGCTTTTTTTAACTTCACTAGAAATAGACTGCCCCAATAAAAAGCTTCTCCCCTGTATTAACAAATACTTAAACTCACAGTCAATCTGACTCCTAACATAATCCTCTATCAAACCCGGTGAAAAGGCATGAGTACTAAATAAATTCCCATCAAGATCACTCCGATTCACCATCCTCACAACTCCGGGTTCCTCTTTCATATCAGCAGAATCAACAACAAATACCACATCCGGAGCAAACTCTATAATTTTATCAAGATAGTTCTCAGGATTCGTCCCGGCAAGAACAAGGTTTATATCATAGTCGGAGGCCAACCTCTCTTTCAAAACTTTCGCTAACAGTAAACCTGCCTGATCATCACCCCTGAATTCATTGCCAAGTCCAAGCAATAAAATTTTTCTGTATCCGCTTCTATCTATATAACATTTTAGTTGACTAAAATTCATCCTCTACTACAATTCTGTGCCTGCATATCGGACAGATTTCCTTAATGTAGTCCTCCCTCCTTATCTTACCTTTGTAATGAGATTCCGCAGGCTCATCAAAATTTCTCTGAGCCTCAATTAAAAAGTTTGGATGGGCATACGCCTTTGCACCAAGCCTATCTTTAACGAATTTCAGATGGTCCCTACACGCAATCTCTCCACCACACACCTCACATAACACAAGCTCTTTTTCTATAGAATTATAATAATCTTTTTTCTCCAGGTCCGGGATGAGAACGACATACTTACTCGTCAGCCTTATCCCCTTACCGGTAATACAATGTTCTTCACACTGGCCACACTGTATACACGATGCATAATTAATCCTCAAAACTCTCTTCTTCTCTTCCAATGAATCTTCCATTTCAATTGCTCCCGCTGGACAAACCTGATAGCAGGTGCCACAACCAACACAATCTTCTTCAAAGTACTCCGGAAAACCTCTGTATTCCTCAGGTGGCGTATATTTTTCCTTGGGAAATTTAGTCGTATAAGGTCTCGAAAACAAAGACCTTAAAGCCTCTTTCAATTCCCTTAGCTTTGGTGCATACATACTACCCTTCCCTCAATTCATGATCCTCTTGATATTTATCAACAATGGTCTCCTTTGTCAGAGGTATACCACTTCTATGAGCGGCTCTCGAGATTGCATGTGCTGCCACTGGAGATGTAAGAAAAATAAATACAATACCTATAAGCGCTTTAAACCCAAAATTATTAAACCCCTGAAGAATAAACACCCCGAACAAAACACCTGCTGAACCAAAGGTAACGCACTTTGTTGCCGCCTGCAATCTGTTGTACACATCCGGAAGCCTTACAAGCCCCAGAACACCAAGGAAATCAAATGTTATCCCCAAAATAATAAATGCCATTCCAATTATTTCTCTAATCATCCAGCTGCCTCCCCTCGAGAATTTTAGCAAATGCAAGCGATGCGATAAAACTTAAAAGTGCCCAGATCAGGCCAATATCCATAAAAAATGACTTATCATAATATAACCCTATCAGCGCAAGCATACCAATTATCAGAATCCCAAGAATATCTACTGCAACAATGCGGTCAGCCGGACTCGGACCAAAAATAACCCGAAACAAGACAAAAAGCGTGCTAAACAGAATTACATTTATCAGCTTAAAAATTATATCCCCTTGATACACAAAGAAATTGAAATACAGAAAACACCCCACAAAAATCAGACCTAAAAACCATCTAAGATACTTCATTCGAATACCTCCAGTAATATTTTTTCAAATCTTCCTCCAATTTTCTGCGTAGCTTTATCAACCTCAGTATCTTCAACATCAATCCAGTGAATATACAACTCCCCCTTTTCCTCATTCACGTCAACTGTGAGCGTCCCCGGAGTTAAGGTGATAGAATTAGCAAGAGCAGTGATACCAATATCTTTTTTAAGACTGGTCTTTATTTTTACGATTCCGGGGTTAATTGGCAAACGCGGATTTATAACAATATACGCAACATGCAGATTCGCCTTGAACATCTCCCACAAAAACTTAAAAATATACACCACACCATAAAAAAACCTACGAAGCGGTCTACCGGTACTTTTTTCCTTTATAAAGAAGTGTCCCGCAAGCAGACTGACAATCAGAGCTACAACAACTCCCGCTATCACCTCCTGAATATCCCTTATACTCGTCAGTGCCACCCACACAAGAAGCGAAAGGATAAAAACCACCAGCCTGCTTTTTGCCTTTATGCCCATTTTCTACCTCCCACTCAGAACTGATTGTATATATCCTGTTTTATTAGCTATGACATTAATCACCGGATCAATAACAGCTTCTCTAATCCCAGGAATCAACATCACACTTGTTAGCAAGCACAAGACAGCCAGAAAACCCATTGAGAACTTCATACCAAAACTTATAGGTTCCTTCACCATATCTTTCTCGATTACCCTATCTCCCCGGAAACCATACCTCTGAAATTTTACAAAATAAGCAATTGTCAGAATACTCCCTCCAACCACAAGAAAAGCAACAAAATACAGCTTCGCTTTAATTAAAGCCATTATAATAAAAAGCTTGCTAAAAAATCCGTTGAAAGGAGGCATCCCCATTATCGCAAGACTGCCTACCATTGACGTAAAGGAAGTAACAGGAAGAGCCTTCCGTAAATCACCCATCTGCCTCATGTCTCGTGTTCCAAGCGCCATCTCCACCGCCCCGGTATTGTAAAACAGAAGCGACTTAAATATAGCATGACTTAGTAAGTGAAAAATAGCCCCCAAAATGCCAAGGAAATTTCCAACACCAAATCCAACCAGAATAAAACCTATCTGACTAATACTACTGTAAGCAAGTAACCTCTTTATATCCCACTGCCCAATAGCAAGAAAAGAAGCGACTATAATGGAAAGAGTCCCAAAAACAAGCAACAAAGTGCCAAAAAGCGCAGGGGCTCCAAAAACATTAAAGAAAAGTCTGACAATCGTATAAACTCCGAGGGACTTTATTAAGACCCCTGAGAGCATGGAGGAAATAGGAGCTGGTGCCGATGAGTGTGCATCCGGTAGCCACGCATGAAATGGCACCATCGCTGCCTTTAATCCAAATCCAGCCAGAAAAAGTCCACCAAGCCAGTAAGTTACTTCAACAGGCTTTGTCTTCAGTGTCTCTGCAATTGTAGCCATCGTAAGAGAAGAAGTGTAACTATAAGTAATGGCAATTCCCACAAGAATCAAAGAAGATGAAACAGAACCCATAATGGCATATTTAAAAGCTGCTTCAAATTCCTCTGCCTTCCTTCCATAAGAAACCAGAGCGTAAGCTGAAAATAGCGCTATCTCCATGAACACAAATAGATTGAACAGGTCACCTGTAACAATGACACCATTCATCCCGGTAACCAGCAACATAAAAAGAGCATAGTATCTCCAGGAGGTAACCAGATGACGAATATAGGTTACCGAAAAAATCAAACTCATCAGGGCTATAGTACTTATAACTATCAACATGAAACAGGATAGAGCATCCTGAACAAGACATATAGTGTACGGAATCTTCCACCCGCTCATGCTATAAACAAAAACATCATCCAGCTTAAAGAAATAACAAAAAACTGCGAGCACAAGCACTGATAACTCTGCTAGTATCGACAGGATAATCGCCCAGTTATCCTTCTTCCCCGAAATTAGAGTTATCAAGAAAGCTGCAAGCAACGGTATTATGACAAAAAATGGGAGGATCATCCTGAAAGCCTCCTAATTTTTGTAATGTCAAAGGTCTTGTATTTCTCATAGAGCTTAATCGCCAACGCTACAAGCATAGCAGTTATACCAAGCTCAATCACAATGGATGTCAGAACAAGAGCCTGTGGTAAGGGATCAACCATAGCCTTTATTTCTTCACCCTTAGAAAGTATCGGATATATGGCTCCTTTTTTATAGGCAAAAAGTATCAGGAATAGGTTCGCTGAATATCCCATTATCCCTGTTGAAAGAATTATCTTTATCAAATCCCTCTTGGTCAGCACACCGTAAACTCCAACCAGAAAAAGTGCAAAGCATAAGACATAAACCGTCATTGTTCTTCCTCCTCACCAATCCTTGTTATAGCAAGTGTCCAGACAACAACGAATAAAGCCATACCCACTTTTGCTCCAATCAGAATGTTGTAAATAGGAATCGTACCAGCACTGACAAGATGAAATAGCTTCCCATGAGACAGAAAGTTGGCCAAAAACCCTCCTCCAAACGCCATTCCCATTATTCCCAGAGCCAGAATTAAAGAAGCGCTCGACGCTTCAATGTCTCCCAGGAGACCAATATCAAGCCATCGTGAAGTAAACTTTCTACCATAAGCAAGGGTTACATTCAAAAAAGCAAGAGATATTATAACCCCACCTGCAAATCCCCCTCCAGGAGTCAGATGGCCATGCAGAGCAATATATATCCCATACAGAATTATCAGCCACACGCTTATTCTCGTAACCGTCCTGACTATTAATGTCATCCCCTCTTTATTCATCTTCATCCTCTTCTCTTTCCTCTTTTTTAGAACGAACCTTCAAAATAGTAAGCGCACCCAATATAGCTGTAAATAAAACGGTAACCTCACCCAGAGTATCATAAGCTCTGTAATCAAGTATCACAGATGTCACAAGATTTGCAGAACCTGTCTCTGCCGCACCATTCTTCAGATAATAATTAGCAACCCACATAATAGGATCCCCGAAAGGAGGCAAAGCTCTAAAAACAGGTATACTAACAACAAGCACAGCAACCAGCACTATAACCGTTATAAAGTACATTACCCCTGAAACCCGGGCTGCCTTTTCCTCGTGATATTCCCTCTTCGCAAATGCTCGCACAAGTATTATTAGAGCAAAAATTTCGAATAGAAACTGGACAATCGCAAGATCCGGAGCCTGAAGGAATAAAAATGATATCGAAACACCAAGCCCAACTATCCCGATCGAAACAATAGACGCTAAAATATTCTTTAACTCAAGAGCTACTATAGACCCCACTATCATATAGGATAAAATAAACAACAACCAGGTTTCTACAGGCATTTATACCTCCAAAGACTTAAAATTGAACTCTTACCCCCATCTGCAAACTTCACCATCCACCTCCCTAAATAACTACATAGAATAATATCAAAAGCCCAATCATTATCCACAACACATAAATCTGGAGTTGTCCGGAGTGAATCCTCCTGAAAAATCCTGTTATCGCCAGCGTTATCCCTTTACCGATATCGTAAATATCAAAGTACTTCTTCTCAGCCCAATCATACAAACTCTTTAATGGTTGCATCTCTCTTATCTCATTATAAAATTCCGTTCCAACAATCCTGAATTTATCGGACGGCTCCATACCACCAAGATAAACGTTGTCAAATCGCACATTCTTTATCAGCAGATAAACAACAAATCCGATTAAGAAAGGCACCAAAAAAAGAAGCGTTAAAACTTTTGGATCATATACACCAATAAACTCCGGCGTTTTTTCACCAAGCTCCCCCAATATCGGAAAAAGAAAATATTTAAGTGGCAACTCTCTTGCGAAAATACCAAAAACAAGACATATAAGGGCAATAACAAGAGTGGATATCCATTGGTTGAAACCTGCTTCTTTTACGTGCTCATACTCCTTGGGTCTTTTCCCTAAGAAAATTGAATGCAAAAACTTCATAAAGCTGGCCAGTGTCAAAGCACTACCAAAGACCGCCATAAAGAGAAGAACGAGCAACCATATTTGATATCCTCTGCTGGCATTAGAAGACATCTCTACCATACCCTGATAAATCATCCACTTTGAGAAGAAACCATTGAAAGGAGGAAGGCCGGAAATTGCAAAGGAGCAAAAAAGAGCTGAAACAAGGGTAAGGGGCATATTCCGCCCAAGCCCTCCCAATCTATCAAGATCACAGGTGTTGACTTTTTTATTAACAGCTCCAAGAGACAAAAACAGCCCAGTTTTATATAAAGAATTATTTACGGTGTGAAACAATCCACCCAAAAATCCTACAATACTCCCACTTCCAACTCCTAAAATCATATAACCAACCTGACTAACAGCATGATAGCTGAGAAGTCTCCGCCCATCATGCTGAATCATAGCCATCATGACAGCAATAACAATAGTTAGAGCACCCAGAGTCATCAAAAGAAAAGATGTTGCTGTATTCATTACATAAACCAGAGTAACCATCCTTGCAAGCAGATATATCCCAAGCAATTTGTCAAGGGAAGCAGGTAGTAACGCAGAGCTCTCTATGGGTGAATCCGTACAATAATCCGGAATCCACGTATGAAACGGAAACCCTCCCGCCTTCGTAAAGGAAGCAACCATAAGACATATAAAGGACAAATACGCAAGCTGCCCTTCAAGCTGGAGACGAATATCCCACAGTCCAAATCCCTTTGAGGGTTCGAGCAACCATATTAACAGCAATCCCAGTATTAAAACGGAATCGCTGGCTCCCACTATCATGAATGTCTTTTTTGCGGAACTAGGTGCGTTCGCAGTATTAGCAAGTAACGCATAAAGGTAAAGAACTACTCCCGACAATCCCCAGAATATGATGAAAGCGATCGAGTGTGTGCTTAGAACAGCCCCGTTCGAAAACGCTATAGTTAGTGGAAACAATACGAAAAACCTTTTCTCAATATCCCTGACAACACCCTTAAATGAAAAAATAAGTACCAAAGTACCAATGATCTGGATAAAAGCAAGCGAGAAAAATGCCAGCCTATCAACGCCTAGAATACCAACATTTAAAAATCTGACCTCCAGCCCCATGCTATTGTAAATACCAAAAGTAATAACAAGTAAATACACCATACATGCAACGCTTAAAATCTTTCGTAGCACCAGCGGGAGAAACACGTTTACAACACCCACTACCAGTGGAACCAACAATAATAAACTTAACTCATTCAGTTGCATTTATGCTTCCCTCCGAATTCGCTCGGTTTTCTCTCTTGACAACCTTAATAAATCAATATGCAACTCTCTATTTTTCTCATCAATAACCCTCACAGCTCTCTCCGTACAACAGTAACAGGGATCAACAGAAGCTGTCGTTATAAGAGCATCAGCAACAGGAATTCCTATACAACTTGCCTTACAGGTCGGTATATTAGCATAACTCGGCGCCCTAACCTTGTGCCGTACAGCTCTATTGGAACCGTCGGTACGAACGTAATGGAAAACCTCTCCCCTTGGAGCTTCATACCTACCTATCCCTTCACCGGGGGGAATCTCCTTCACCTTATTCAAAACCGGACCTCTTTCAGTTCTAAGCAGCTTCAAACATTGCCGGCATATTTTCACAGACTCAATAATCTCAAGAACTCTGACAACAAACTTATCATACACATCTCCATTAGGAAGCACTATTACCTCAAAATCTACCATGTCATAAGCATCCTTAGGCTCATCTTTCCTAACATCAATACCGACATCCGATGCTCTCGCGGTAGGACCAACCGCACAAAAATTAATTGCATCTTCCTTCTTTAACACACCAACACCCTTCAGCCTCGACTTTAAGACCGGATCATCGCGCACCACCTTTACTAACATGTCCATTTTCTTCTCAATCTCATCCAAAATTTTCTCCATCTCAGGAATTGAATCAGGTTCAACATCCCTCCCCACTCCCCCAATTCTCATCATCCCGTAATGATTTCTATTCCCCGATATTATTTCGAACATTTGTAAAACAGGCTCCCTATATTTCCACGCCCACATCCAGACCGTGTCATACCCGATGAAATGCCCTGCGAGACCAACCCACAAAAGATGACTGTGAATTCTTTCAAGCTCCCCTACCAGAGTGCGTATTATCTTCGCCCTAACTGGAACTTCCACATTGCAGACATCCTCTACAGCATGGACGAAGGCAAGCGGATGCGATGTCGAACATATACCACATATTCGCTCAACCAAATATATAGACTGGGTAAAGGTCATTGACTCAGAGATAAACTCATGTCCCCTATGCATCCAGCCTATCTCTATATCGATATCAACAACTGTCTCACCATCAACTTTCAAGGTAAAATACTCAGCCTCCTCAAGTAATGGATGATATGGCCCCACAGGAATTATCCGCTCCATCATTTACCTCCTATTCTCAAAGGCTTGTCTACCTTTTCAGGATGGTTTAAAGTCAACAATTTCTCAGGCCTTGGATGCTCTCGAAACTTTATCCCAAACATCTCCATCATCTCCCGTTCAATCCATTCCGCACCTCGCACAATCGGGGTGATAGAGTTCATCTCAGGATTGTCTTTGTTTGGAATAAACACAGTAGGACATAGATAAACACCACTCCCATCATGAGAAAAGTGATATATAACCTCAAAACCATCTGGACGTTCAAGAGCTGTTGCCGTCGAAAGTCGACACCCCAGCTTATGAAAAATGTGTTCTACTACCTCCCGTAATCGGGAATCCTCAACATAAAAATACAATCTGTCCTTCTTTTCACGACGCACCGTTATTAAATCTTTATAGTCCTCTTTAAATTTATCAAGTACCTCGCTAAGCATTCAGCACCTCCACGAGCTTCATTATTCCCTCTATCATCGCCTCAGGCTTTGGAGGACACCCTGGGATATATATATCAAAAGAAATTTCAGAAAGGACTTTAGATGGATAATTATATCCGCCCTTAAAAACAGTTCCTGAAGCGGGACAACTCCCCACACCAACCACAAAAATAGGCTTAGGAGCCTGCTCATAAATGTACTTCACCCGGGGAGCCACCTTTTTATTCAAAATACCTGTAACAAGCAAAACATCAGCATGTCGAATGGATCCAACAAGCTTAATCCCAAACCTTTCAAGGTCATACTTGGGTGTCAAAAGATCCAGGATTTCAATATCACAATTATTACACGGCGAAGCACTAACATGAAAAACCCAAATCGATTTTGCTAACTTTTTTGTGTACCAGCTCATTTTTATACCCCATAAATAGCAAGAATTACCCCAACAAAAGCTACGGGCGCTGCACAACGCCAGAAAAATTTTATCGCCGTATCTATTCTTATACGAGGATTGGTATTTTTAATCAGTACCATTAGAACAACTATGCCCAGATATTTCAAAATAAACCATAAGATTCCAAGACCATCCGCTCTAAACCCACCAAGAAAGAGTAAAATCAAAAGAAATGGATAAAAAACCCACATCATGTACTGATTTAGTTTCCAGTAACCAAGCAGCGGTCCGGAATATTCCATAAAAGGCCCTTCCACAATCTCCGTCTCAGCTTCAGGAATATGAAACGGAGGTAACGCCATCTTTGCCTGAACACACAAAATACCAAATACAAAAGCAATAACACCTGATACAGAACAAATAAAGGGAACCCTACTCTGAGCATTGACAATACCATCGAGACTAATAACATAACCTGACTTTATTATAGGAACAAAACAAATCAAAATAAACGCAAGCTCATCGGCCAGCAAAAGCTTTATCTCCCTGCCAGCACCCAGACTTGAATACACATTTCCAGTAGAACCTCCCCCAATAATTACCATTACAGAGTAAATCATCAAAAGATACATCACAACAAATATGTCGCCATTAAACCCCCTTTCAAAGAACAAAGGCACTCCAATAATCGTTGAAACCAAAACCAGTACCCCGAAAGCAACAATAGGAGCCAGAACAAACAGGGATTTAATGCTATCCTTAACAATTATAGTCTCTTTTCCTAAAAGTTTAATGAAATCATAAAAGTTCTGTAAAATCGGAGGACCAACTCTAAACTGAACCCTTGCTGATAGTTTTCTGTCCACCCAACCAACCAGCAACCCCAGAATAGCTGTAAACAAAAGTCCAGGAAATACCAGCAAATAAAATATATACCACCAGTTCATGCCTTATCCTCCTTATGCCGCCAGCTATGACTTTTAATAGCAAGATGCTCCCCGTAGAAAAACAGGTTGTTTTCCGGATCCTCTTTCTCAATATCTACCATCTTAAAAGCTCCATTCGGAGAGGTCTTAACACATAACGGGACATAGTCCGGATTTGACTTTAGTTGTTCAAGGCAATAGTCACACTTTGCTGTAATGTAGTTAATAACTTCCGGGAAAATGGTACCAAAAGGACACGCCAGAATACAACTCTTACACCCCACACATCGCATATTATACCGCTTAACCAATCCATTCTCCATTTTCTCAAGAGCTTCCTTCGGACACGCAAGCACGCAGAAAGCATCCTTACATTGCCGACAGTAAACCGCAAACTCTGCTACCTCCAGTAAGGAGAACTGCCCGGGATTATCCCTATGATAGAAATATTCACACTTAATATCCTCAACCGATTTACCCGACTCAATTAATGCGGGTATATCAATTAATAATTTCTTCATTCCCAAATATTCTCCTCATTTTTTATCATTTCATAAGTAAACACTGGACCATCTTTACAGACAAAATACTTACCCATAACACAGTGTCTGCATTGCCCAATTCCGCAATACATTTTCTTCTCCATTGAGAGATAAATATCCTCAGGAGAATATCCGTACTTCAGTAAATCCATGGTTGCAAACTTCATCATTATGGGAGGTCCGCACACTACTACAGGATTACCATCGGGTTTTATATCAATCTTTTCAAGAAGCTTCGTTACCAGACATACCTCTTCATCCCACGATTGCCCCTCCGGTACAGAATCAACAGACCTCAAAACCTTAACTTTCTCATGCTTACGCCATTCCTCGATTTGATACTTATAAATCATATCTTCAGGAGTTCTTGCCCCAGCAAGGAATGTAACACTGTTATACTGATCGATATCGTGGAGAAGTGTAAGAAATAAGGACCTGGTAGGCGCCATTCCAACGCCTCCGCCCATTATCAGTACATCCTTCCCTTTAAATTTCTCCAGAGGATAACACGACCCGAAAGGGCCCCTCAAACCAACAATATCTCCAGGTTTAACCCTGTGAATATGCTCCGTTACAAATCCCACTTTCATTATCGTAACATCCATCTCATCCACAACATAATGCGAAGAAGACGGCGTAAAAGGCGCTTCACCTATGCCCGGTACAGAAAATTCTATAAACTGCCCCGTTTTAAACGGTATCGGTTTCTCAGGCTTTAAATGAAAAGTCTTTATCGTTGGTGACTCATCAATTACTTCGGTAACCTCTGCCGGTATAACCTTATAAGGATTCTCTCTCTCCATAATTACGCCTCCTGAAAACTCTTTTCTTTCTCCATAATTCTTTTTACAACACCTCTAAACTCTATCTCTCCCGGACAGACATCAATGCACCGCCCACAGCCCGTACACCCGAGCAGATCAAAATTATACTTCATGTACAGAAACTTACAAAGATACCTGTTTCTAAATCGCTGATACATCTTAGGGCGAGGATTTGCACCCCCCGCAACCCTTGCATATCCTGTTAACTGACACGAGTCATAACTTCTTACCTTCGTAAAATCTTTATCCTTCGATTCGTCATTCAAAATTACACAATAACACGTGGGACATATGTTGTTGCATCCACCACACCCCACGCAGTCCCTCGATTCCTCTTTCCAAGCTTCTATAGATATTTCCCTCATCCTTTCGTAGTCAGTACCCCTCTCAAAATCTTTATTATTTTCCTCAAGCCTCTTAAGAACACTGGCCCTATTATCTTCAACAAGTTTTTCTATTTCATCACTCGAACTCTCAACCTTTATATACCTCCTCATTTCACCGACAAGCCTCTCACCTTTATCAGACCCTACCTTTACCAAATAGCTATCACCAACCCGCGAAAGATTCAAATCATACCCATCCTCTGAGTAAGGTTTTCCTCCAACAAGATTGCAATGACAGGAAGGAGCAATTTCCATACAATCACTGGTTATAACAATTGTATCATCTCGCCATTTCTTATAAACAGGATCAACAAAATTTTCATTAATGAGAGCCTTATCCAGAAGCTTCAATCCACGAAGATCACAATCTTTGACTCCAGCGACGATCCTTTTTACGCCTGCTTCATCCTCAGGGTATACTTTCTCTCTGGGTGCATAAAATAGAATCTTCACAGGATCAATCGCCCTATAAGAATCGATTACATACTCTCCCTCTTTATCCAGTTCGGCCAGATTATACCCATCGTTGCCAAACTTTGACTTTACAGGAAGGATTACCTGTGTTACCCCCAGGATTTTTTTCTCTTTACAAAGATACAAAAACGCGAAAAAGTCCTTGACCTTAACAAGCATTACTACCCCCAGCAGTTAAAGGTGGGCCACAATTTTTTTAACCAATGAATTTCAAGTTTAGCCTAACCCCAAAAGCTCCAATTATCATCGCCTTTATGATAGTCAATTCCCGTGCCACTTCCAGAGCAATACAGGTTTTAAACCCCTCTATTATACATTTTCTTCCCAAGAAGGGAAAAATAACCCGCTAAAATTTCTTACTTATGAGAAGATTCGGTATTAAATCCACCCGCTTTAGAAAATAAAAAACCACCAGAATCCCCACACACAAGGGGCCTCCTGAAAGATTATTCCGCATATTTCCTCAAACAAGGAAAACCTTCTATTCAGGTAAAAGGAAAACCTTTTTTATAGCTCTCTGAGCCCTGGCGAAATTTTCATCATCAATAACACAACTTACTGTTGAAATACTGGTGGAAATACTCAGTATATTTATACCTTCCCTTCCGAGAGCTCTGCATAATCTACCTGCAATGGCAGGTTTTTCCCGAAAATGCGGACCGTACACCCCTATAATTGCAGCTCCTGGGTAAATCTTTATATCCTTTGCTTTCACCTTTTCTGCTATCTCTCTTATCAACTTTTCTGCTCTATCTAGATCATCTCGGCTTATACAAAAAGTTATATCCGCACTGTTATCTATGTTTCCGCTTTCAGTTATGTACTCAATGTTTATATTATTCTCTCCCATATAGCTCAATATTTCTCCAGCAATACCAGGACGATCAGTAACACCTAGAACAGATATTAGTACAAGTCCCCTACTCTCAATCGTACCACTAATTTTTATTTTATGATAATCCTTCATTCCAGGGTAATCGTAAAAAAATTGGGAGAATAAAGCAACAAAAAATGGTGAAATGTTAAATTATTCAGAGGTAAGTGCCACTCTCGATTCCATTTTTTAACTACCCAGATGCTTCCGTACTAAGTCAACTAATCTCGCTGGCGTTACAGGTTTCTCAACAAATTCCTCGACCGGTAGAAAATCCTCATCTTTCTCTTTATCAAATTTAAAACCAGTCTCTTGTCCAATGGCAGTGAGCATAATTATCGGCACCTCGCCCACTTCCCTATTCTGCCTGATCCTGTAAGCAACATGGAATCCCTCATCCTGGGTACCCATCATCACATCAAGGATCACGAGATCAGGCTTTTCCTTTACCACCAGTTCATAGCCTTTCTCACCCTCCTGTGCGTCAATTACCTCGTACCCCTCTTTTTCAAGAACTATTCTCAGTGCCTCTACCAGATCAATATCATCCTCAATTATTAAAATTTTCCTCTTATTCATAGAGCTTATACTCCCTCATTACAAGTTCAATTACTTTATCAACACTCTTAGTGACTTCCTGTGACATCAACTCTCCTAGCCGGCACCTCTTAGGCTCAACCCCTATAACTGTAACTTTCCCTAATCCTTTGCTACCCTCAATCAAACTCACAAGCTCAGATAGACCAAATGAATGGGTGCTTAAATTTTCTACCATAGTATTGAGCCTAACAGAATCAAGCTCAAATTTCCGAATTGTCCCAGGCTTTGTGCCCATCTTCACAGCATCAACAATTATAAGAGGCCTGTTTCGCTCCACAAGGTTAAAGAGAATCAAACCGTCAGTCCCTGCAAAAACAACATCTTCTTTATTTACCTCCTTACACTCCTTCAATCTTTCTATCACCACCTCCCCTACCCCATCATCACCGTAAAGAACATTTCCAAAACCTACAATCAATGGCTTCCTCATTTTTTATTCCACAAAATCAACATCCAACATATGTACAGAACATGAAATACATGGGTCATACGCCCTCACAAGCATTTCCAGCTTCTTAACAATAGATTCTTTTGGCTCCTCAATTATCTCAGGTACAAGTTTTTTCATATCGTAATCAATATTTCCAAGGTTCTGACCCGTAGGTATTACACAATTTGCTTTAACTATCAATCCTTTCCTGTCATAAGTATAATCATGATATAGAATTCCACGAGGCACCTCAGTGGAACCTATCCCTCTACCATACTTTTTTGGCTCCTGATCTGGTTTTTCATCTTTCAGACCTCTTGCCAACAAAGTATCTATTATCTTGATCGCTTCCTCGGTACAATGGACAACCTCTACTATCTGAGCAATAGAGTTCATGTAAGGATTATAGCAAGGTGCTTTAAGTCTAAGCTTCTCTGCTGCCCTCTGTGCTCTTTCAAGTAGCTGACTACTGTTATTATTGAACCTTGCAAGGGCACCTACCATAAAAGATTCTCTATTAGCCCTTGCATGCTTGGAAGTCGAATGAGGCACCACAAATTCATTCGTCATCTTTTCATACTGATCAACAGGCACTCTTCCAGTATCAGAAGAACAGATATCCCCATCATAAAACGCATATTCATCATCACACTGGAGGCTGATATATTCCGTTTCCCGCTCAAAATTGGGAATGGTATCAAGAAGCTGGTGCATCAACTCAACAGTAGCGTCACAATCAGGGAGCATCTCATTAACCAGCTTCTCCTTAAGAAACTTCAACTCTCCTGCTTCAGGAATCCTTGTAAATCCTCCGGGTATCGGTGTCACTGGGTGAAC
>Ga0190360_1000912_pt1 | contig 15656 bp, 13 predicted proteins | sample 48721834_MG_FD_161271 | JGI IMG/M metagenome (GOLD analysis project Ga0190360, IMG submission 161271) | Hydrothermal vent microbial mat bacterial communities from Southern Trench, Guaymas Basin, Mexico - 4872-18-3-4_MG | ecosystem: Environmental > Aquatic > Marine > Hydrothermal vents >... | reverse complement strand
TGCCCTGGTTGGTAGCCTCGCTTCCCCCGGTTACGGCGAAGCTCACGGCTGATCGTCGATGGGTGGACCTTGATGGTTTGGGCGATCTCCTTCTGATTGTGTCCGGTTCTCCCTGGTCAGGATCTCCGACAGCAGCGCCTTAATCTGGTATCGTTGTTCATGGGTGAGCTGCGTGTACATCATCAGTGCTCCTTTGATCTAGCGGGTCTAAGAGGTGCTGATCGTACCGCAGCTTGCCTCTTATTCCAACCAGTCAGAGTTGCACTTCAGAGTTGAATCTAAGTATAAAATAACGGGACAGGCTGCTCCGGTGTCTTCTCCCCGCTCAGTGCTTCCAAGACGACCTGAAGCTTAGGCTTGGCTGAGTACTGCTTTCTGGCCATGACGAATGTCTCCTCTTGCGTCAGCCCTGGCCGTAGCGTACATCAACTCCGATGCAGGTCAACTCCACAATACCCCAGTGTCGAGCTTTTGGGGGTCAGCACCTCCGTCTAGGGTTCCTGGCGTGGTATCTGGTAGTTGGGAGCCTCTTTGGTGATAATCACGTCGTGAGGGTGACTTTCAATGAGACCGGCATGGGTGATGCGCGTGAGGCGCGTCTTCGTCTGCAGGTCTTCCAGCGTGGCCGCGCCGGCATATCCCATGCCCGAGCGCAGCCCCCCAACAATCTGGTAGATGAAATCGTGGAGCGGACCCTTATAGGGCACGCGCCCTTCGACGCCCTCTGGAACCAGCTTGCCGCCTCCCTGTCCGCTTCCATAGCGATCCTTGCTGAAGCCGTGCATAGCCCCCAGACTTCCCATCCCCCGATACTCTTTGAATAAACGCCCCTCATACAGCACTTCTTCGCCCGGCGCCTCCTGCAGTCCGGCCAGCAGCCCACCTAACATCACCGCTCCGGCGCCTGCAACGATTGCCTTCACAATATCGCCGCTGTACTTGATGCCGCCGTCAGCGATCACTGTGACCGCACGGCGCCTGGCAGCGCGCGCACATTGAAAAATCGCCGTCATCTGGGGCAAACCTGCCCCGGAAATCACGCGCGTGGTGCAAATGGAACCTGAGCCAACACCAACCTTGATCACGTCAGCCCCCGCAGCGATGAGGGCCTCTGTCCCCTCTTCTGTGACCACATTGCCGGCGACAACCGGCAGCTCGGGCCAGGCACGCTTGATGCGCTCAATGGCCCGTATCACGCCAGCCGAGTGACCATGGGCAGTGTCCACGACCACCAAATCCACCTCTTCTGCCACCAGAGCCTCCACACGTCTCTCCAGGTCCTCTCCCACCCCGACCGCTGCGCCCACCAGCAGCCGGCCTTGTGAATCGGTGGCTGCATTTGGAAAGTCAACCTTCTTGCGAAGGTCTTTCACGGTGATGAGCCCTTTCAGGCAACCATCTTTGTCCACCAGCGGCAGCTTCTCAATGCGGTGCTTCTGCAGGATGTCTTTGGCTCGCTCGAGCGTGGTCCCCACCGGCGCGGTGACCAGATTCCGCTTGGTCATGAAATCCGACACCGAACGTTCCAAGTCCGCGGGTTCGACGAAGCGAATGTCACGATTAGTGAGGATACCTACCAGTTTCCGGCCACGCCCCTCGTCGACGATGGGCACACCACTGATGCGAAAGTGCGCCATCAATTCCTCGGCCTCGCGCACAGTGGCATCGGCACCCAGGAAGATTGGATCCACGATCATCCCGGACTCTGAGCGCTTTACCTTGTCCACCTCCGCGGCCTGATCCTCAGCGCTCATGTTGCGGTGGATTACTCCCAGGCCTCCTTCGCGAGCGAGCGCAATCGCCAGCCGGGCCTCGGTCACGGTGTCCATCGCGGCTGACAAAATAGGGATATTGAGCGTAATGCCCTCTGTCAGTTGCGTGCTTACGTCCGTCTGATCGGGCAGCACCTCGGTGTAGTCAGGGACGATGAGCACATCGTCAAAGGTCAGGGATTCGAAGCGGTTGAACAACTCTTCATTCATTCGCCCATCCTCCTGCGCCTCTCGCGAAGCGTCAAGCGCGCGCCGGATCACATCGCCCCTCTCAGAGCCCCGTCTCAGTGTCGGAAATGTCGTATACCTGTGATGACCATCGCCATTCCAGCCGCGTCGACTGCGGCAACGCTTTCTGCATCTCGGACCGACCCGCCAGGGTGGACGACGGCGGTTACGCCCGCTTCGGCCGCGACTTCTATCGAGTCGGGAAACGGGAAGAAGGCGTCCGAGGCCATTGCCGCGCCTCTGGCCTTCTCCCCCGCCCGGCGCATGGCGATCCGCACACAGTCCACCCGATTGGGCTGTCCCCCGCCAATGCCCACTGTGGCCTCACCCTTCGCGAGTACGATGGCGTTGGATTTCACGTGCTGGCATGCGGTCCAAGCGAAGCGCAGCGCAATCCACTCCGCCTCCGTCGGCGAGCGACGGGAAACGACCCTCCATCTCCCCATTGATTCCGCCCCCTCTTGAAGGGGATCGCCTAAGTCGAGATCTTGGCACAGGAGACCACGCGTGATGGAACGCAACTCGAAGCGCGGTTCAATGCGGGTGTCCGGCATCTCCACCAGACGGCAGGACTTCTTCCTGGCAAGGATCGCACGTGCCTCCTTGCTGAAGCCGGGTGCCACGATGCATTCCACAAACAGACCGCGCAGCGCCTCGGCGGTATGCTCGTCGAAGGGACGATTGCTGGCGATCACACCGCCGAATGCGGAGACGGGATCGCAGGAGAGAGCCGCTTCGAACGCGGTCGCCAGCTCCTGCGCGGAAGCGATGCCACACGGCGAGAGATGCTTGACGATGCAGATCGTCGGCTTCTCAAAATCCACCGCTGCCCTCCACGCTGCGTCGAGGTCGAGCAGGTTGTTGTACGAGAGTTCCTTGCCCTGCAGCATCTTGCCCCCCAGCGGCCCAGACCCTGGTGACCAAGCGTAGAGCGTAGCAGCCTGATGTGGGTTTTCTCCATAGCGGAGACGCTGCATAGGGTAGGCCACCAATTGCAGCGGGGACTCGGGCGAGAAAAACCTCGCGATGGCCGCGTCGTATCTCGCGGTCAGCGCGAAGCCTTGGACCGCCAGGCGTCGGCGCGTCTCAGCGCTGACCTCACCCTTCTGTAGCTCCGCCAGCACGGCGGGATAGTCAGCGGGATTGCATATCAAGGTGACTCGCTGATGATTCTTGGCAGCGGCCCGAATGAGCGCCACACCCCCGATGTCAATGTTCTCAATGGCCTCATCCAAGGCGACGCCCGGTTTGGCAATGGTCTGGTCAAACGGATAGAGGTTGACGGCCACGAGGTCAATGGTTCCCCAACCGAGGTTGAGCAGCTCCCCCCGATCAGCCTCCGTCGCGCGCGCAAGCAGGCCGCCGTGAATGGCGGGATGAAGTGTCTTCACGCGCCCCCCCAGAATCTCAGGGGAGCCCGTATAGTCTGCCACTTCGGTCACGGGAACTTGGCTCCTACGCAGTTCCCTGGCCGTGCCATTGGATGCGATCAGGCTCCAGCCAAGAGCGTGCAGGCCACGCGCAAAGTCGACCAGGCCGGTCTTGTCGTAGACGGAGAGCAGAGCTTGGGGCATGGGGATCCTCCAGGTTCTGGGAAAGCGAGGGTTGAACGCAGAAGATGTCGTTCATGAACCGGGACGCGGACGAGCCCTACCCCTCACGATCCGCGCAGATGGTCTTGAGGGTGATGACCAACAGCCGATGTTCTACCGAGTGAACACGGGCCTCCAGGGCCTCGAGCGTATCCTCGGGATAGATGGGTACGGTTTCTTGGGCCAATACCGGGCCGGAATCCACGCCCTCGTCCGGGACAAGATGGACCATGACACCGGTGTGCCCTATCTCACCGCGCTGATAAGCCTGAAAGGCGCGCTCGATGGCGCGCACGCCGGGGAACGCGCCGGGCAACGCCGGATGCAGGTTCACCACACGGTTCGGGAAGCGGTCGAGAAAGGCCGTTGTGAGAATGCGCATCCACCCAGCCAGCACGACCCAATCCGGCCGATGCGAGGCCACAAGGTCGGCCAGTTCCGCATCGTAGTCCCGGCGCGTCTGGGGCGCGGGCTTGGGCTTCACATGGGCTGGGATGCCAGCCCGACGGGCACGTTCGAGACCGTAGGCTTGGGGCCGATTGGAAATCACGGCGACAACCTCCGCCGGGAGCTCACCAGAGGAGGAGGCATCCAGGAGGGCCTGAAGGTTGGAGCCGAAGCCGGAGATCAGGACCACCAGCCGGGGGGTGCTCACGCCAGAACAACCCTCCTTTCGCCCTCCGCCAGTTCTCCGATCACCCATGTCTCCTCGCCGAGCGCCTCCTGCACGGCCCGAAGGGCCTCCGGGGCGATGATGACGACCATGCCGATGCCCATGTTGAACACACGGTACATCTCCTTCGTGGACACGTCGCCACGTTCCTGGATCAGGCGGAAAAGCGGCGGCACAGGCCAACAGCCAGGATAGACAATGGCATAAAGGTCCTCGGGTAGAACGCGGGGCACGTTCTCGATCAAACCGCCACCCGTGATATGCGCCAGGGCCTTGATGGGGGTTTCCTGTTGGTCGAAGATTGGGCGGAGGAGAGGTAGGTAGGAGCGGTGAGGCGCCAGAAGAGCATCACCGAGCGGGATGCCCAGTTCAGGGAAGACGGTGTCCAGAGAGATCTCAGCAAACACCTTGCGGATCAGCGAGTAGCCGTTGGTGTGCGGGCCAGAGGAGCGCAGACCGAGGAGCAGGTCGCCTGGGCGTAGAGCCGACTTCGAACCTTCGCCCTGGGAGTCCGTCAAAGGATCGGTACCGGGCAGCACGTCGGCGCGGTCCACCACGCCCACGATTGTCCCAACCACGTCGAGCTCACCAGGCGCGTACACCCCGGGCATTTCGGCCGTCTCGCCGCCAAGCAGGGCACATCCGCCCTTGCGGCAAGCAGCGGCGATGCCCTTCACCACAGCGGCAACCAGCTCCGGCTCAAGCCGGGCAGTGGCGATGTAGTCAAGAAAGAACAGCGGACGCGCCCCCTGAACGAGAATGTCATTGATGCAGTGATTGACGATGTCGTGACCGAGGGGCTCGTACCGCCCGAACTGGACAGCGAGCTTGACCTTCGTGCCTACGCCGTCCGTGGAAGCCACCAGCACCGGGTCGCGCATCGCCTTGAGAGCCGCAGCATCAAACAAGCCGCCAAACGCGCCAAGGCCAGCCAGCACTTCAGGGCCATAGGTGGACTGCACCGCGGCGCGCATCAACTCAACGGCGCGAAGGCCAGCGTCAATGTCCACCCCGCTGGTGGTGTAGTCTAGAGGACGTTCCGCTCTCCTCATCTAGAAATCTCCAGCGCCCGCGCGCCGATGTCACGACGGTACTGCATCCCCTCAAACGAGATGTGCCCAACAGCAGCGTAGGCTCTCTTCAGCGCTTCGCCGACCGTGTCCCCCCACCCCGTCACGCCCATCACACGCCCACCAGCGGTGACCACCCTGTCCTCGGCGTCGAAACCCGTCCCGGCGTGGAAGACCGCGGTGTCGGCGAGGGACACTTCCAAGCCCGAGATTACGCGCCCCCTTGGATAACGGCCCGGATAACCTTCCGAGGCCAGCACTACACACGCCGCCGCACTTGCACTCCAACAGATCTCCATCTCGCTCAGCTTCCCTTCGACACAAGCCAGGGCGATATCCAGCAAATCGGAGTCAAGCAGCGGCAGGAGCACTTGCGTTTCGGGATCCCCAAAGCGGCTGTTGAATTCGAGCACGCGGAGGCCCTCGCGGGTGAACATCAGCCCAGCGTACAGCACGCCAACGAAGGGGCGCCCCTCGGCGCGCAGACCGTCCACAGCGGGCTGGAGGACGGTGCGGGTGATCTCCTCAACCAACGCGCGCGGGCAGAAGGGGGTCGCGGCGTACGCGCCCATACCACCCGTGTTCGGCCCCTGATCGCCATCCAGCAAGCGCTTGTGATCCTGAGCCGGGGGCATGGGCTGCACGGTCACACCGTCGGTGAAGGCGAGAAGGGAGACTTCCTCCCCGGCCAGCCGCTCTTCGATTACGACCTTCTCCCCCGCTGCACCGAACTGGTGCTCCAGCATGATCTGGCGCAGCGCCACCTCGGCCTGCCTGGGGTTCTCGGGGATGAGCACACCCTTGCCCGCCGCAAGGCCGGAGGCCTTGACGACAACCGGATGATCAACCATACGCACATACTGCAACGCCTCTTCAAAACAGGAGAATGTGGCATAGCGCGCCGTGGGGATATGGTGCCGCTCCATGAAGTCCTTGGCAAAGGCTTTGGAGACCTCAATCTGGGCCGCCGCGCGCGAGGGGCCAAAAGTAGCGATGCCCGCCTTGCGCAGCGCGTCCGTCAGCCCTGCCGCCAGAGGGGCCTCCGGCCCGATGATGACGAGATCTATGCCCTCCTCCCTGGCGAAAGCCACGAGGGCGGAGACATCATCGGCCAAAATGGGAATGTTGCGGACTGTGCATGACGGATTGCGCATGGCCAATTGGGCCGTACCCGCGTTGCCCGGAGCAACATAAAGGCGCGAGAGGAGTGACGACTGTGCCACTTTCCACGCCAGCGCGTGCTCCCGGCCGCCAGAACCGACGATCAATACTTGCACGCCATTACGCTCCTGACGCCCACCCCTGCCATTGAGCGGTGTAGCATAGGGCCTGCATCGTTCCCCTTGAGGGGGCATGCAAGAGACAAATCCCACCTCCGCATCCTGCTCGGTCACAGCACCCTGTTCGCGTTGCTAAGCGAGGGCAATCTCGAATTGGGTCTTGGTCGGCCTGCCGTCCAGTTCAATGGGGTACACGCCTGTGAAACAAGCGTTGCAGTAACCCGATTCTCGACCGATGGCACGCATCATGGCCTCAAGGGATAGGAAGTGAAGGGAATCACAGCCAATGTGATCACGCATCCCCTGAACCGTCATCCGGTGTGCAATGAGCTCCTCGCGTGTACCCATGTCCACGCCCATATAGCAGGGGTGCGCGATCGGCGGGCAAGTGATGCGCAAGTGCACTTCTCGCGCGCCTGCCTCCCGAACGAGCTTTACTAGGGGCCCGGCGGTGTTGCCGCGCACAATGCTGTCATCGATCATCACGACGCGTTTGCCGCGCAGATTGTGCGGCAAGGTGTTGAACTTCAAGCCCACGCCTTTGCGCCGCAGCGAGTCCGTCGGCTCGATAAACGTGCGGCCAATATAGCGGTTCTTGACGAAACCTTCGTTGTAGGGAATGCCCGACTCCCTGGCGTAGCCGATCGCCGCCGGCACCGAGGAATCCGGCACCGGGATGACCATATCCGCAAGGACTGGCGCTTCGCGGGCGAGTTCCTCCCCCAGTCGCTGCCGAACCTGGTGGACACTTAGCCCGTCCCAAAGGCCGTCGTGGCGCGAAAAGTAGATGTGTTCGAAGGTACAGCGCGCCAGCCGCGGCGCGGGAGGCAACGCTTGCCGGACGCGCAAAGCGTTCTCGCTCAGGCTCACGATCTCGCCGGGCTGCACTTCGCGAATCGCCCTGCACCCGAGTGTGTGCAGCGCGCCCGACTCCGATGCCGCCGCGTGCCCCCCGCTTGGCAGCGCGCCTATGCTGAGAGGCCGGAATCCCCACGGGTCGCGGACGGCGAACACATTCTTGCGGGTGAGAATAACCAGGGCATATGCGCCCCGCCATTTCGGCATCGTGTTTGCAATCCGATCCTCCCACGTGTCGCCCGGCGCCCCCGCCAGCATCATGATCATCACCTCACTATCCGACGACGAATACAAGCCAACGCCACGCCGCAGGACCTCGCGGCGCAACTCGGCGGTGTTGACCAGATTGCCATTGTGTGCCATGCCAAGCGGGCCATATTGTGTCTCGATAAAGTGGGGCTGGGCATTCCGCAAAGATGAGGAGCCAGTGGTGGAATAGCGCGTGTGTCCGATCGCGAAATGGCCTTCGAGCGGCGCCAGGTTTTCCGACGTGAAGACCTGTGAGACGAGACCCAAACCCTTGTATACGCGCGCCGTCACACCGTCTGAAACGGCGATGCCCGCTGCCTCTTGCCCCCGGTGCTGCAGGGCGAATAACCCGAAGAAGGCCATTCGGGCCACCTCTTCACGCGGTGCGAAAACGCCGATGATGCCACACCCCTCACGAGGTCCATCGCGGACGCTCATAGGCACCCTCCTGCTGAAATGTCCTTGCGGCGCTCCCTCTCCGCATCGGCTCTCAATACCCGATCCGCGTTTTGTTTTTGAAACGCGGCCACCCTCGCGCGAATGGCGGGGTCGCTCACTCCAAAGATCTTGGCCGCCAGCAAGGCGGCATTGGCCGGATCCAACACTACCGCGGGAGCGATACCCGAAGGCATGTGTAACGATGAGAAGATATCCGCCCCTCCAAGCGCATCCGTCGGCGTCGGGCAAGCGATGACTGGCACACAGACTACTCCATCTGTGAGCCCCGAAAGGGCATTGCTTCGCCCTGCCACCGTGATGTACACCTTGGGGCGTGGGTCGGCCTCGTAGCGGCGGAGCAGGCTCAGCACATGCTCCGGTGTCTTGTGCGCCGAGCCCACATGCAACACAACCTCGAGGCCGAGATCTCGAGCCACGGCGGCAATTCTCTGGCAGTGCGTCTCATCGGCCGGGGAGCCCATCAGGATGACGACCAGCGGAGCCTTCATTGGATGAGCTGAGCCTTTCGCAGATTCTCGATCAGTCTCGGCTGGATAGGGTATGCGCCCGGCTCGAACGCCTGCCCCGTGAGCATCTCGTAGAGCATGATGTAGCGCTGGCTGGCTGAAATCCACAGCTCGACGGGCATGGCAGGCGGCGGGCCGTCCCCACGGTAGCCTTCTCGCGCGTAGGCGCGGCGGACAAACTCCTTATCGAGGCTCTCCGGCTCTTCGCCCGCGAAGAACCGCTCAGGATATGAGCCAGCCTCCCAGAACCGCGCCGAGTCCGGCGTGTGCACCTCATCGATCAACAGGACGCTCTCGTCGCTCTCCCCATCGGGGCCGGAGAGGCGCCCAAACTCATACTTCGCGTCCACCAAGATCAGCCCTGCTCGTAGAGCCAGCTCCTGCCCACGTTGAAAGAGCGCAAGTGCGAGGGCCTGCACAAGTTCCCACGTGCGCGCATCGAGCAAGCCCTTCTCTACGACCTCAGCATGCGTTAGGCGCTCGTCGTGGCCAGTTGGGCCCCCTTTCGTGGTAGGCGTGATAATGGGTTCCGGCAAGGCCTCATTCTCGCGCAAGCCATCGGGAAAGCGATAGCCGTAGATCTCGCGTTCGCCGAGTGCGTAGCGGTGCCACAGCGCGGTGGAGGTGACCCCAGTGATGTAGCCCCGCACGACCACCTCCACGGGAAAGGGCTCAGCATCCACGGCCACCAACGCGTTCGGGTCGGGCACCGCCAGGGCGTGATTCGCCACCACGTCAGCGGTCCGTGCAAACCACCATAAGGCGAGTTGGTTCAACACTTGCCCCTTGAAGGGGACCCGGGTGAGGATGCGGTCGAAGGCCGAGAGACGGTCAGTGGTGACGATCAGGCGGCGCCCCTCGCCCAAAGGATACCAATCCCGCACTTTCCCCGACCGCTTGCCCGCCAACGGCAGGTTCGTGTCACCAAGCGCCAGGGGCAACGCGGCGCGAATCTGGTCTGTGCTGATCACATTTGTCCTCCGCTGGCCGAGCCGACTCCATACGCAGCCCCCCGGCATTTCCCGAAGCGATCATGCCTTTGGCAAGGTCGATGCTCAGAGTTGCGCAGCGTATCGAACACCGTTCACAAACAATTTCAACCCTGTCCTGCCCCGTTCACCGCGTGACCAGCCAGAATGTTGAAAAGGATAGAGGTGGTCCTCCGGATGCGGCATCAGGCCGAGGACATTGCCCTGCGGGTTGCACACACCGGCAATGTCCGCAAGGGAACCGTTAGGGTTTTCGGGATAGGAACCAAGTGCAGGTGAGCCATCGGGACGAACGTAGGCCAGCGCGATTTGATCATTAGCTTGCAAGGCGGCAAGGCCGTCTGGGTTGCCAAGAACGAAGCGGCCCTCGCCGTGTGCCACTGGGCAATAGAGAAGCTCATGGAGGCCACGCGTCCATACGCAGGCTTGAGATTGCGGCGCGAGCGTGACCCAGCAGCACACAAAATGGCCACAGGCGTTGAAGGTGAGCGTGGCCTGCACCTGTTCCGTGTCAACAGCTGGAAGCAAGCCCGCCTTCACCAACGCCTGAAAGCCGTTGCAGATGCCGATGACGGGTTTGCCGATCTCGACGAAGGCGCGGACCTCCTCTGCGAAATAGAGCTTGAGATCAAGGGCCAGGAGCCTACCTGCGCCCAAGGCATCGCCGTATGAAAAGCCACCAGGGAGGACGAGCAACTGATAGTCGCGCCAACATTTCTCACGCGCCCGCAATTGGTTGAGCGGCACAATCTCCGGTTGAGCACCTGCCAGTTCAAGGGCCCGCACCACTTCGCGGTCGCGGTTGGTGCCACTGGCGTGTAGGACAAGCGCCCGAGGACGCATTGGGCTCAAAGACCTCCAGGGGTTCGATTCCATGCGACGACGAGATCGCTCACGGGCAGAGAGAACAGCAGGCGCCCTCGGTTCGTGACGGACAGACGAGGTGCGCTTGCAACCAATCCGATGCGACGCACTTGCGTCTCAAGCAACCCGCCGAAGTGAGCCTCAAAAGACTCACAATTTGCGGGGCGGACCTCTATGAGAAAGCGCCCGTTCGATTCGCTGAAGAGCGTAACGGTGGGATCTTCCGCATGGAGGGTGAGCTCGAGACCGAGGCGGCCAGCGATGCACATCTCAGCAGCCGCAACGGCTAGACCACCCTCACTGAGATCATGGCAGGCACGCACCAGGTCCGCGCGCATGGCCTGATGCAAAGCACGATACAGCGCGGGCCCACGGGGGGGCATAGAGGGAACCTCACCCCCATAGCTTCCGCCCAGGGAGGAGCCGTGTTGGACCAGGCTGCAATGACTGCCACCGAACTCGGGCTGTGTCTCGCCAAGCAGATAGACGATGTTTCCCCTCTCCTTCAAGTCCATGGTCACGGCCTGGGTCACATTAGGGATGATCCCAATGGCAGAGATGAGCAGCGTGGGCGGGATGGCATGGCGCACTCCGTCCGGGCCGAAATACTCGTTATTGAGCGAGTCCTTCCCGGAGATGAAGGGCGCGCGGTAATGCAGAGCCGCGTCGTGACAGCCACGCGCAGCTTCAACCAAGCCGCCCAGGGTTTCGGGTCGAAGCGGGTCGCCCCAGCAGAAGTTGTCAAGCAGAGCGATGCGGTCAGGATCGGCACCCACTGCCACAGCGTTGCGGATCGCTTCGTCCACAGCACTGATCGCCATGCGATATGAGTCGCGCTTGCCATACTGAGGGTTAATGCCGTTGGAGAGCACAATCCCGCGCATGCCCTTGGCGACCAAGGGTTTGATCACACAGGCATCGGAGGGCCCATCGTTCATCGCCCCCACGAGCGGTTTGATGACGGTCCCACCCTGCACCTCGTGGTCATAGCGGCGGATGACATCGGCCTTGGAGGCGATGTTGGGGTGGGCAAGCAACCTGAGCAGCATGGCGCCGAAATCATCCGTAGATGGGCGGCACACATCATCGGCAGGAGCGCCCGGGGCGGGCAGCCGGGCAGTGAGCGCACGCTGCGGAAGCGCTCCATACAGGAAGTCGTTGGCCAGGTCGAGCACCACCCTGTCGCCGTAGCGGACAAGGAGGCGGCCGCTGATTGTGAACTGGCCAATATCCGTGAGTTCGACGTCGAAGGTGTCGCACAGGGCCTGCAGGGGCTCCACACAGGGCCTGGGAACGGCCAGCACCATGCGCTCCTGAGCCTCAGAAAGCCAGATTTCCCATGGGGCCAGGCCAGGATACTTAAGTCGGACCCGGGCCAAGTCCACTTCAGCGCCGGTACGGCTGGCCATCTCCCCCACGGCGGAAGAGAGCCCACCCGCGCCGCAGTCGGTGATGGCATGATACAGCCGCAGGTCCCGGGCGCGGGCAATGACCTCGATCAAGCCCTTTTCGACAATCGGGTCACCGATCTGCACGGAGGCCCCGGCCACCTCGCTTGTCTGGGCATCCATCCTCATGGAGGAGAACGTGGCGCCACGCAGGCCGTCCCGGCCAGTCCGCCCTCCAAGGAGAACGATGCGGTCACCTGGCTGCGGTTCGCGCGGATGGCTGCCTTTCGGCGCGATTCCCACACAGCCGCAAAACACCAGAGGGGTGGCGGTGTAGCCGGAGTCGTAGAGGATCGCACCGTTCACCGTGGGGATCCCAACTTTGTTCCCGTAATCCTGCACCCCAGCCACGACACCAGACCGAATGCGCCGTGGATGCAGCACACCTTCGGGCAGACTCTCCGGGTCGATGTCTTGCGGGCCGAAGCACAGCACGTCCGTGAGGGCCAGCGGCCTGGCGGAGACGCCGAGGATGTCGCGGATCACCCCGCCCACCCCCGTATTGGCGCCCCCGAACGGCTCAATGGCCGTCGGGTGATTGTGAGTCTCGACTTTAAACGAGATCTCAAAATCCTCGTCGAAGTCGATAATGCCAGCGTTGTCCTCAAACGCGGAACGTACCCAGGGCGCAGCAATTCGCTCGGTCGCAGCACGAATGTAGGTCTTGAGCAGGCCATCTATCGATTGAGAGATTGCCTCGCGTCCATGGTGAAACGAAATGTGCGCCCTGAACGTCTTGTGGACACAGTGCTCACTCCACGTCTGGGCAATGGTCTCGAACTCAACATCCGTCGGCTCACGCCCCTCTGCGCGATAGTACGCCTGGATAGCCAGCATCTCATAGAGGTCGAGCGCGGCTCGACGGGTATGCGAGAGCCGCAGCAACTCGTCGCGGTCAAGCTCACGCAAGGGAATCAGTTCGACACGCTCAGAAGCCTTAGCCGGGTGCGGAAAAACGGGCTCGATCTCTCCAAGGGCATAGCGCTGGATCACGGAGTTGGCGAGCAGGCGGCGGGTGAGGATGTGCAGGTCTCGCTCTGAAAGAGATGTGCCACGCACGACGAAACGCCGACCGGTGGCAGCACGCACCACGCCCTCAATGCCCAGCGCGCCAGAAAAGCGCACGATTTGCTCCGCGACCGGATCGGTGACACCAGGACGCAGCGCCGTCTCGATCACATATCCGCCCTCGGGCGCGCTCACCCGGTGGCTGGCGTTTCGTCGCTCGAAGGTTTGTGCTATGGGGTCACTAAGAAGTTCAGTAGCGAGGCAGTTAAGGTCGGCCGGGCTCAGATGTCCCTCGATGAAGTACAGGTCGTTACACTCGAGGTCGGTGATGGCGGTCAGTCCAAGGGCATGAGCCTCGGCGAGCAACCTGGCGGCACTCGGATCGGTTGAGCTTCGGAACCGAACAGCGATGCAGTGGATTGGAATTGAGTCGTTGGCCATCAACAGAAGATCCAAAGAAAGGCGGCCTCTCGGCACCTTCCACCCGTTGGGCATCGACCTTTTGGACCGCTACCAGGACCCAACACGGCTGAGCCTCACAAATCAAAAAGGCAACCACCGACCGCTCGGTCTTGATTGCCTCAGCCCAGGCGAGCGACTTATGGCCCCGAACCCACCTTCCCCGTGGTCAATTCCACGTTCTTCGCCAGTTAGTGGGCCGGTTAGATTAAGAAATCCACTTCTATTTTTCGACTATACCTTGGATTGCAGGAGCTGTCAACGTCTCGTATTCACTCGGGATGCGTCGCATAATTGCCGAAAAAAGGAAAAGGAAGTAGATACTATGCAAGGGTTCACCTTGAAGCGGAAGGCCGCTGCGGTGTATGCTCCCTCAAGACCCGTTTTCACTAGGAGAGTGAGCTATGCACAGCGCAGCGACCAACCATCATCAGTATACACCCGATCCCATCCTCTTCCTGGCCTTCGAACTCGATGACAGGGGCTGGAAACTGGGGTTCACAACCGGCCTCGGCCAGGATCCTCGAAGACGACGCATCGACCCCCGAGATCTGCCTGCTCTGAAACATGAGATCGGCCTGGCCAAGAAGCGATTTAATCTGCCGCCTGACGCTCCGGTTGTCAGCTGTTATGAGGCCGGCCGCGAAGGCTTCTGGCTCCACCGCTACTTGGCCGCCCAGGGGATCGAAAACCTGCTCGTCGACGCCGCGAGCATTGAAGTCAAACAGCGCCGCCGCCGCCTCAAGACCGATCGTGTCGATCTCGCCAAGCTGCTCCGCATGCTCGTTCGGCATCGCGCCGGCGAGAAGGGCGTCTGGAGCATCGTCCGGGTACCCAGCATCCAAGCTGAGGATCGGCGGCACTGCCACCGTGAGCGCTGGGCCCTGACCGACGAACGCACTTCCCATCTCTGCCGTATCAACGGTTTGCTCGCCACCCAGGGCATCGACCTGTCGGTTAAGAAGGACTTCCCTGAAAGGCTCAAGAAGGCCCGCACCTGGGACGGCTCGCCCCTCCCCTCGAGGCTGATCTGCCGCCTCCTGCGTGAGTACGAGCGCATGCAGTTTGTCGAGCACCAAATCCGGGAAATCGAACGAGAGCGCTCCGATGCCCTGCGCCACTCTCAAGATCCTGATGTGTGCATCGTCCGTCATCTCATGCGTCTACGCAGCATCGGCGTCAACACCGCATGGCCCCTGGCTATGGAGTTATTTAGCTGGAGGAAATTCAACAACCGCCGTGAGATCGGAGGTCTTCTCGGCCTCACCGGCGTTCCTTACCAGAGCGGCAACACCGCCCGCGATCAGGGGGTAAGCAAGTCTGGTAACGGGCGGCTCCGATCCCTCACCGTGGAGATGGCCTGGTCCTGGCTCCGCTATCAGCCCGACAGCGAGCTAAGCCGTTGGTATGAGAAGCGCTTCGGCCAGGGTAGCCCGCGCGTGCGAAAGATCGGCATCGTCGCCCTGGCTCGCAAGTTGCTCATCGCCCTCTGGCGCTACCTCGAAGATGGAGAGATCCCGAAAGGAGCTCGCCTCAAACCTTTGAAGCTGTAGTCATCCCTCCACTCCAGGCCCTTTCAGGAAGGGATCAGGGGTGGGCGGCCCGTGGCGAGCCTGGGTTTCCGCGAGGAAACCGATAAGTAGATGGGCGCCGCCCTCCCCGCTTTTCCCTCGCCCTTCGGCGAATGCAGTATGAGGTGTCTGGCGAAACTTCAGCCAGCACGGATAGGAGGTGGCTTGGGCAGTCCGCTGCCCAACGTGGATCGCGAGTGCGCCTGGACGGAGGTTCGCCCGTTAACTGACCTGGCACGATGCAGCGGCCCCTCGCCGGTGCCTTGGGTGGATAGCGCCTGCTGCCCGCCGCTTGACAAAAACGCCTTCATAGGAGGCTCGCCTGAGTAACGCACAAGTCACTGGAGGCGAGCCCACTATGACCACCGTAGCCTGCCCTGCAGTCCAGGGAAACGACGGTCACCATCAGTATAAACCAGGAATGCCAATCAATGGAAGAGCTGGAAACCCGGATCGGCGAAGCGCTGCAGGTTGCAGGTAGAGAGCTTCTTCGCCAAGCCTGTGATCTTGTCGAAAGGCATGTGCTGGCAACAGGTCAGGGATTGCGTCGCAGCAAGCGGCGGGGCCTGCACTTGCTGACGCGCTTCGGGTGGATGCGCCTTTCTCGCTGGCAGATGCGGGATGCGCAGG
>Ga0190360_1000909_pt1 | contig 15700 bp, 16 predicted proteins | sample 48721834_MG_FD_161271 | JGI IMG/M metagenome (GOLD analysis project Ga0190360, IMG submission 161271) | Hydrothermal vent microbial mat bacterial communities from Southern Trench, Guaymas Basin, Mexico - 4872-18-3-4_MG | ecosystem: Environmental > Aquatic > Marine > Hydrothermal vents >... | reverse complement strand
GAGGAGGACTACGATGCCCTCCTCCGGACCCTGAGGAGGAACAACCCAAGGTGGCAAGTCCTGGTGGGGGTCCTGAGGGGGATGATGCTCGAGTTCGTTATCCCGCTGCTGCAACGGGCGCGGCTTGATCCCCACTGCGGGGTCCTCCATCCGGCGGAGGATTTCGGATTGGGCCTTGACTTCTGCTTCGTCCTGGAACCTGAGATCCATCTTCAGGCCCTTCGCTTCTTCAAGGACCCCACGAGAAGGGGCCATCTCCCCTGGTTCCCTCGGGGGAAGGATATGCAGGAGATAGTCCTCAGGTTTGAAAACAGCAGGGAGAACCTGGAGGCCCAGGTTCAAGCCCTGATAGATGAACTCCTCGACCTCATGAGGGATGTAGATGGAAGCGACCTATCTCGTATGTTACGACATCGCAGACAACAGAAGGTTGCAAAGGATCTGTAACTTTATGAAGGGGATGGGGTTCCATCTGCAGTACTCGGTCTTCCTCTGTCGCCTCACCTGGAGGGAGCTTGGGGCGTTGAAGGTGACCATCGAAGAGCTGATAGAGCCTTCGGAGGACGATGTGCGGATCTACCCCCTGCCTTCTCGGAGCTTGGTCTTCGCCTTGGGGCGAGGTCCTGAGGGCGTTGAGGAGGGAGCATCCCTGATAGAGGGGGCCATATAGCCGATGTTGACAATACGTAAAGTTTCTTCGAAAATTGGATCAAAATTAAACAAGATGGAGAAGCGAGACGTAAGATCCCACAGATTTATCTTTTGGGATAGGCCCTCCTTTCGAGACATGTCCTCGCAGGATTTCAGAAGATACGTAGAGGAACTGAGGCAGAAGGGGCGTCGGGATGAGCTCGCTCGGATTGTGAGGAGGTTCGTCCAATGGGGGAGTGCCACCGAGGGTGTTACCCTCTTCAGAGCGGAGGAGATAAAAGAGGCCCTTGAGCAAATAAGGAGGTCGTCCCGCTCCTTGCAGTTCTGCGACCCCGTGAGGCTCAGGGCGTGGGAGAAGGCGGCGGAGTATGCGGAAAGATTTCACAGAAGATAGGAACTTATGGGGGTCCGAGGGTCAGAGAGATCTCCTCATACGGTTTTGCCGCGAAGTCCCAGTGGCGGAGAAGTTCTTCCTCACAGGAGGCACCGCGTTGGGGGTCTTCTACCTCCACCACAGGGTCTCAAACGACCTGGACCTTTTCACCACCGAAGAGATAAGTCTGATGGAATACGTCAACCTGTTAAAGGACGTGGTAAATCCGCTTCAGATCATCGCGGAACGGTCCCCAACCTTCGTCTCCTATATCTCGGCCGAAGGGGTGAAGGTGGATTTTGTGGTGGATCACCTTTCAGCAAAAGGGCCGCGCCCAAAGGTCCAGTTGGAAGAAGGAGTCTTCTTAAAACTGGATGTGCTTGATAACATAACGGTTAACAAAATCTGCTCTGTGGTGAGCAGGAGCGAGCCGAGAGATGTGGTAGATCTCTTTTTCCTGTTGAAGGATGAGAGAGGGCTTTTCCCTTCATTTTTTCGAGAGGCCCAGAGACGAGAGGTCCTGCTTGAAGACCTGCTTTACGCGAGCTCTGCCTTCGAGAGGATCGCCGAGGCGACTGAGGAGGTGCTCGCCGAAATGGAGGACTCATTGCGGAAGCCCGTAGATCCCGAGGAGTTCCGCCATTTCTGGCTGGCCCTGGCAGAAGATTTGGAAAGGGAGCTTTAGCTGTGGGTACAAAGGAGCGCTGGAGGAAAACGAGGCCCCTTCCTGAGGACATCGAGTTCAGGATCAAGGGGCTCCCCCGCCTTTTCGAAGAGGAGGGGGTGCTCCTCGCCTATCTTTTCGGCTCTTTTGCGAGAGGCGAGAGGGGCGAGGATCTGGATCTGGCGGTCCTGCCCGGCCGTGAGAACTTCCCCGAGATATGGGAGGCGGTGCTGGATTACCTCGGAAGCGAGAGGTTCGATCTGGTGAACCTCAAAAGTGCCCCCCTATGGTTTCAGTTTGAGATCATACGCACAGGGAAGATGATCTACCGCAAGAGCATTGATATCGAGAATGACTACGAGCTCCGTGTCGTGAAGATGTATCAGGACCGGGAGCCTGTGCGCAGGAGGCAACATGAGATATTCAAGGAGAGGTTGAGGACGAGGTGGTCCTGAGGCCTGAGGCGATCAGGGAACGGCTGAGGGAGCTCGATCGGGTGCTTGAGGAGCTTTCCCGATATTGAGATTTCCTCAAGGCCCTTGAGGTCTTGCCGGAATTTGCAAGGGAGGTGGAGGAGTGGCTGGGGAAAAAGGGATAAGGGTCCTCTGTAGCGTCATTGGAGCTGGACAATGGTCCGAAGTCGAATACCTCTTTCCGCCCCATTACACCGTAAAGACCGATTTCGCTACCTATGCCCTCAAGCGCTTCCTCGATGACAAGGGCACCCCCACCGACACCGTGGTCATCTTCGGGGTGGAGTCGGCGGCCTGGGCCATCGTGGACAAGTACCTCCCCGAGGCGAAACGCAAGGTCATTCCCGAGGTCAAATACCAGCGGGAGGTGGACGATGCCTTCAGGACGATAAAGGAGGCCCTCCTCGAGCTCGGCCCATGCACCCTGGTCCTCGATCTCACCCACGGCTACAGGCACCATTCCTTCTTCCTCCTCCTGATGGGGGTCTACCTTTCCATGCTTGGCCGTCTGGAACTCGAAGCCGTCTATTACGCCATGTTGCCTCGGGGGGAGGATAAGGCGGAGTTTCTGAACCTCAAGCCCTTCCTCGTCCTCTTGGACACGGTGATGAACGCCAAGATTTTCAAGGGGACCATGCACGCCGTCGGGATCTCCGAGATAAGGTCCTCCATAGAGGAAGAGAGAAACGACTTGGGCAGAAGGAACCTCATCAGGGAGGCTTCATCGCTATATCACATCGAGGGGATCCTTAAAGGGTTGGAGGAGCTGGATACCCAGCTCTCGGTCAACTTCACCCCGGGGATAGCCAAAAAGGCCGCAGAGATCTCCCAGAGGACCAGGGAGCTGCTGCCCGAGGTCGACAAGAGCTACCCCTATCTCGTCCCCTTCCTGGAGTCCATCTCCTCAGACCTTGGGGCACTGGGCGAGCTCTCCCAACGCCCCCTCTGGGAGATGGAGCTGGAGTACGCCGAACGTTGCCTCAGACTGGGGCGCCTCACCTCCGCGGCCATTAACCTGAGGGAGGGCCTTGTGAGTTGGGCATGCCATCGCTGGAGTGGATGCCCCGAGCGTAAATGCGAGAACGAGGGGGAATGCGTCATCAACGGAAGGGAGTACAGGGAACGGTTGACCTTCGCCCTCGATGCCGTGGCAAGAAAACAGATGGTCATACCCGATGAGGAATTCCTCCAATGCGCCACCCTTTACAACAAGGTGAGCGACCTCCGGAACAAGATCTGCCACGGTTACCTTGGACACGAAGAAGGGGTCACCCGAGGGCGCATCGAGAAGAAACTCAGGGAGCTCTTGGACAGCCTAAGGGAAACCTTTAAGGGGGGACGGCCATGAAGGACCAGCACTTTCAGGAGATCGTCATTGGGGCCCTCCTTCACGATATTGGCAAAGTAGTGCAGCGCTCCAGGGACGACCCCGCAAGGGCCAGACATCAGGAGTTCGGAAAAGGGTGGTTCGACGACCTCCCCCAGGACACAAAAGATTACCTCGGTCATGAGGTCTCAGACTATATCCTAAGACATCATCTCCTTAGCAGGGCTGATCCCAAGCGCGATCTCCTCGATGCCTCGGTCCCGGGACGGGGAGACCTCCTCCTGGTCTGCGAGGCGGATAACCTCTCCGCCGGCGAACGGAAAGAGGACCCCGACGAGGAGGGGAAGGACTTGACCTTCGACCTCTCTCTGCCCCTGTATTCCATCTTTAACAAGATCGAGCTCCTCTCGGGACTTCAACAAAGGGGCTTCAAGGCTTATCCCGCCTACGATCTCTATCGCGAGGAAATCCCCTTTCCCGCCTTGCCCTCTAACCTCTCGCCCGCTGACTACGGTAGGCTCCTGCAGTCTTTCCAAGAGGGTCTTGAGCAAAGGACCTCTGACCCTGTCCAGCACCTCTTAAACCTCCTGGAGGCCCATTTCTCCTTCGTCCCTTCCGAAACCGCTTACAAAGAAGGCGACCCTCGCACCTATCCCGACGTCTCCCTCTTCGACCACCTGAAGGTCACGGCCGCGGTGGCCTCCTGCCTTTACCACTTCTTCCGGAGCCAAGGGAAGGCCCCAGGGGATCTCTCCTGGGAGGAGATTGCCGACCGCACTGAGCCGCGCTACCTCTTGGTGGCCGGCGACTTCAGCGGCGTGCAGGACTTCATCTACACCGTCTCCTACCGGGCGGCCTTGAGGGGGCTACGGGCCAGGTCCTTCTATGTGGAACTGCTCCTCGAACACATTGCACGAAGTCTCCTCCAGGCCCTCAATCTGTCGCGAGCCAACCTCCTCTTCTGCGGGGGCGGGAATCTCTACCTCGTAGCCCCCAACACCGAGGAGGCCAAGGAGACATTAAAGAGGCGGCGAAAGGAGTTCAACCATTTCCTCCTTGAGGAACACAACGGGAAGCTCTTCTTCGCCATGGCTTGGGTGGAACTCAACGGCGATTCCTTCCTCGGCAAAAGCACCGATTCCTGCCCATCGGTGGGCGAGGCCTGGGAAGAGGTGCGTCTGCTCCTCGAGGAGGAGAAAGGCCGTAGGTTTCACGACCTGCTCAAGCCGTCCTTTTTCGAGCCTCAGGGAAGGGGCAATCTCTGCGATATCTGCCAGAAGGTGACCGAAAGACTTCATCAGGAGACCGATCCCGAAACCGGTGAGGGCTTTCTCATATGTCCCGTATGTCGTTCCTTTGCTGAAGCGGGAAGGAAGCTTCCGAAGACCGAATTTATAGAGATCTCCCCCCAGAGGGAACCTGGGGCGTTGATCATTGAGGACAAGACCTACCGCCTTCTGGAGAAGCCCTCCGGGGCATTCACCGAGGCCCTTTACAGCGTAAACTCCTTTAGCGCCGAGGCCATCCCCCTGTGGGTAGGCAATTACCCTCGGAAAGGCCTTGATTTCTCCCAGGTGGTCGAAAAATGTATCGGCCTCCCCTCCTTAGGGACCTTCAGGGCCGATGTGGACAACCTGGGCACCATCTTCTCCCGCGGCCTCCGGCTGGAGGCCAGGACGCTGTCGCGGATGGCGACCCTTTCCCGCCTCTTAACCCTCTTTTTTAAGCGCTATGTCAACCAGATAGCCGAGGGCTCCCTTCCTCAGGACCTCGCCTTTCATCCCATGGGCCAGCGGGAACGGGAGCTCGTGGTCGTCTATTCGGGAGGGGATGACCTTTTTGTCACCGGCGCCTGGAACGATGTGGTTGAGTTCGCCATCGAACTGAGGCGCGCCTTTAAGCGTTTCGTGGGTGAAAATCCGGACGTTACCCTCTCTGGTGGGATGGTCATCACCCCTGCCAAGTTCCCCATCTATCGAATGGCCCAGAAGGCCGAAGAGGCCGAAGGAAGGGCCAAGGACAATGCCAAAGACGGCAGATCCAAGGACAGCGCCTGTCTCTTCGGGGAAGTGATGTTCTGGGACGAGTGGGAAGAGGCCATAGGGAAGGCACTTGAACCCTTGCTCCAGATAGGAAAGCTCTCCGAAAGGTGCTTTAAGCCGGCCTTTCCCCGAAGCCTTATCTACAAGATCTTAACCCTGGCTGAAGAGGCCAAAGAAAAAGAAAAGGAAGAAGAACCCAAGCATCCCTACTTCGTCCTTCCCCGTCTTGCCTACGTACTCGCCCGCTCGAAGCCTGAACCGAGATATGAGGACCCCTGGAAGGAGTTCGTAAAAGGGCCCTATTCCATCAATCTCAAGGAGGGACTCCATTGGCTCAGCTCTGCCAGAGGGGTCCTTCGTTGGCTCGATTATACCATGAGAGGAGGTGACTGACATGGTCGCAAACCAAAGGCGGACAGAGGTTGAGCTCCCTTCGCGGCTAAGCGATTGGAGTGCCGAAGACCTCATCGAAAAAGCCAAAAGCGTGGCCAAGAAGCTAGCCGAAGCGCGAGAGACGGTGGATACCCAGTTGCGCCGCGTCTTCGACACCGTTCGCAAGGTGGAGCTCGACTTCGAGAGGGAGAAAAAGTTCTCACGGGACGAAGTCCTCCTCATCAAGCCCCGCCTCGCCTACGCAGTGGCCCGGGAGAACAAACTCCAGCCCCTTTTTCCTTGGCTCGATAAGGCCATAGATCGGGTCGTAGATGAGAAGGATTTCCAGAAGCTTACCAAGTTCGTAGAGGCTGTCTTGGCCTACTACAAGTTCCAAAAGGAGGTCAGACGATGAACAGGGAGGTGGCGAAACCCCTTTACGGCAAGGTCATCTTAAGGGGGATAATCCGTACCCTTACCGGACTGCACATCGGGGCAGGCCGCGAGGGAGTGGAGATAGGGGCCTTGGACAACCCGGTGATCGTCGAACCGGTCACAAAACAGCCCTACATCCCCGGTTCCTCCGTCAAAGGGAAGATGCGCTCCCTTCTGGAAAAACGGGAGGCCCTCAACAAGAACCCGGAGGAGCCTGCGCTCTTTTTCAATAGAAGGATGGGACCGCCCGCTATGAGAATTTTCATCCACGTCTGCGAAAGCAAAGAGAAAGCCTACAGTTGTCCAGTCTGTAGACTCTTTGGCTCATCCGGGGAACGGGAGGAACGAGGTTCCAACTTTCCTTCCCGCCTGAGGGTGAGGGACTCCTATCTCACCGCCTACAGCGAGGCCATCCTCAGGGCAGCTGAGACCGACCTTCTCTACACCGAGATCAAATATGAAAACGCCCTTGACCGCATCACCGCCGCTGCCAACCCCCGGCCCATAGAGCGCATCCCGCCCGACGTGGACTTCACCTTCGAGGTGGTTTACGACGTGGAGGACCTTGGCCAGCTGGAAGCGGACCTTCAGAACCTCGCCTATTGCCTCTCCGTCCTCGAAGACGACCACCTAGGCGGTCACGGCTCCCGGGGCTACGGCAAGGTGAAGATCCTCCTCACGGGTCTTACTGCCAAAAAGGTCGAGGCCTACACAGGGCCATCCGACGGGGCCGTCAAGGAATTCATAGGGGGTCCCCAGATCACTCGCAAGGTCCCTGACAAAAGGCCCGAAGACGAAGAGCTTCAGCCCGTTGATGTCCTTCAAGACAAGATAAGAGAGATCACCGATTTCTTCGGAGCTCAAGGATGAAGTCCTTTACTGCTGTCAAACTACGGTTCTTGAGCCCCCTCCACGTAGGAGAGCCCGGCGTCGGGGTGGAGAAGGTGCTCAGCTACTGCATCCACTCCGATACCCTCTGGGCCGCCATCCTCCACGGGTGGTGCCGTTTGGGATACGACCCATCGGTCTTAACCCCGTATGAAGTAAGGAAAGACCATTGGGAACCATCCTTCAGGCTATCCTCCGCCTTCCCTTGGGTGGGTGAGACTTTCTACTTCCCCAAACCCGTTGGCCCTTTGCCCCTACGGGAAGAGGTCGAACCCCATCTGTGGAAGAAGCTGAAGAAGGTGAGGTTCCTCCCCCAGAAGGTATTTGAGCGCTGGATAAAAGGCGAAGGGCTTGACCGTCAGGCGGTAGAGGAAACCCTTCCCTTTTGGCAACAACTGGAGTCGCGGGTCTCCCAGTATGCAGAGCCCCATGTGAGGCTTGGCTACGCCTCCTTCGCCCCCCAGATCTACTACCTGGGGGTGAGCAGTTTCCAAGAGGGTGCGGGGCTTTACTTCCTCCTTGAAGGACTCAACGAGGAGCTTAAGGATCCCCTCTTCTCCACCCTCAACTTTCTGGCCGAAGAGGGGATAGGAGGCAAGAGGAGCCGTGGGTTTGGCCTGTTTGAGTGGGAGCCTGTAACTTTATCCTTAGACCTCCCTGAGGTGACGGACGGCTGGCTTTCCCTGTCGGTCCTCATCCCCGAGGAGGCCCTGCTTGAACGACTCTCTCGCTCCACCTTTCAGCTTTATCAAAACAGGGGCTGGGCCATGTTTTCTACGGGCGATCAGGCCTTCCGCAAACCCGTATGGATGATCCTCGAAGGGGCCACTTTCCCCATCCAGCCCCGCGGGAGAGTGGTGGATGTGACGCCACAGGATTGGCCCGCCCCCCACAAGGTCTGGAGACATGGGATCGCCTTGGCCATTCCCTTCAAGAGGGGGAGAGGCAATGATTGAGAGACGGGATTACCAATTGAAGGTTATCTCTCCGCTTCACATCGGAAGCGGAGAGACCCTCCTTCAGGCCACCGACTTCGTGACCCTAAACCAACGGGTCTTCGTCTTCGATCAGCCTTCTTTCCTGCAGGAGCTCTCCCGAAGGGGAATCATCACATCTTACGCCAAAGAGCTCGGCAACCGTCGCAGGACCTTCAACCTCGGGGACTTCCTCCGGAAACACAACCTTTTGAAGGAGGATTTTTTGAAAACCGTCTCGAGGTACCAGATCCCCGCCCGAGGTTCCCCCCGTGAGATTAGGGCCTTCATAAAGACCCTTGGCCGCCCCTTTGTGCCGGGCTCTTCGGTCAAAGGGGCTCTCAGGGTCGGAATGCTTTACAGGCTCCTTAAAGAACTCGGAGAGCCCTTTCTCAAGGAATACGTCTGGAAGCGTATAGAAGAAGAAATCGGCCAGCTCTCTCGCTTGTCAGGCCAAGACCGAAGGAAGAAAAGAAACCAACTCCGTAGAAAGCTTGGCCAATTTGTGGACGATCTTCTCAGGCTATTCCGTCTCAAAGGGGACTCGCGGGACCCCCGGACGGACCTTCTGCGATGTGTCAAGGTCTGCGACTCTTCCCCTCTTGATCCCTCGCGTCTTGCTGTCACAAAAGTTCAGGTGTCCAAGCTGAAGGGAGAGAGCTCCACCTCCCTTTGGGTGGAGGCTTTGATTCCGAAGACGGCCTTTCGTATCATCATAGAGGTGGACCACGACTTGCTACAGTTCTTTGCAAGGGAAAATACGAAGGTTAAGTTGCCTGTGAGGGACGTAGAGGTCCCTTTTGAACTATATCAGAGGTTTTTCTCTGAGCCCTTCAGCCCCGCGGTCTCTTTGGTTAAGGACCTTATCGAAGAAGAGAAGGTACGACTGCCCGAGAGCTGGTTGAGGTTCACCGAACCTGTCAACTTCCGCCTCGGGTGGGGACAGGGGCTTCTTTCCGCTGCCCTTTTTCTCCTATTACCGCAGGATTTGAGGAAGAGGTTGAGAAACGAGCTTTTCAAGGACGAAGGAGCTGCTGAAGCTCCCCTGACGCGCAAAGTGTCAAATAGTGGTCTCATGGGTTTCTGTCAGGTGGGATTTATAAAGCGACGCCACGAGTAAACATCGTAATGAATTGCACAAACACAAAAGTTAATAAGAAAGAAAAATTGCTTCGCAAGGAGCCAAAGGAGTTTCTAAAATTAGGAAGGGTTTGAAGAAACTCGAAGAATCGTCTTAGGATTATAAGAAGTACGATACGCTCTTTGACAATTTGGCAACCCCTTCTTTGAGGCTGTTTGGGGCCTCAAAGACAAGTAGAGGTATGCATGAACACTTTCAATAATGACCAAAAGGAGAAGCGAAGTTTTTCATTTCCATTCACAATCTCGCCCCCTCCCTTTAACCGGTTGAAATCATTGAAAAATCGAAGGGGGTCTGTTAGGAATCAGACCTGTAAAAGAAGGGATTGCGACACAGCCTTCGGCATGAGAATACTTTGCCAATCTCACTGTTAGGAATCAGACCTGTAAAAGAAGGGATTGCGACGCTTCCGGAAGCAAAACAAACCTCTCCACCACCTCCTCGTTAGGAATCAGACCTGTAAAAGAAGGGATTGCGACCCTCCCTTGCCGACCGGCCTCGGCTTGGGAAGGCGTTAGGAATCAGACCTGTAAAAGAAGGGATTGCGACTTGAATTTTTGAGAGGGCCACCTCATACCATGCGTCCCGTTAGGAATCAGACCTGTAAAAGAAGGGATTGCGACTGCCAAATGGGGCCATTGCTGTGCCCCTCAGTCGCGTTAGGAATCAGACCTGTAAAAGAAGGGATTGCGACTTTTTCTAACAGCTTCATCTTTTTCCCTCCTTACTGGGTTAGGAATCAGACCTGTAAAAGAAGGGATTGCGACCTCATCCCCACACCTCCTTTCTTTAGTTCTTTAGTGTAGTTAGGAATCAGACCTGTAAAAGAAGGGATTGCGACCCTTAATCAGTTCCAGCTGCCTCATCATCTCCCCACCGTTAGGAATCAGACCTGTAAAAGAAGGGATTGCGACGGGCCTCAAGCTCATGGAAGAGCTGCAGCCTGCGCTCCGCGTTAGGAATCAGACCTGTAAAAGAAGGGATTGCGACGAAACTGAAGGATAAAAGCCCCCCTTTCGAAGAGATTTCCCTTGTTAGGAATCAGACCTGTAAAAGAAGGGATTGCGACAGGGTCCTTTGACCATAGCAGCTTTCCAATAGAACCGTCGTTAGGAATCAGACCTGTAAAAGAAGGGATTGCGACCACTCGAGGTCGGCTTGGAACCTGGGAAAGATCAGGTGTTAGGAATCAGACCTGTAAAAGAAGGGATTGCGACCCCCATTTGGGCACCTCCTTTTTGTCTTTGCCCATCTTGTTAGGAATCAGACCTGTAAAAGAAGGGATTGCGACAACCTTTCAGCAAGCCTAATTCGTTCCTCCGGGTTCACCGTTAGGAATCAGACCTGTAAAAGAAGGGATTGCGACTTAGTTGTTCTACATGCTTCATCATTTAACCCTCCTGTTAGGAATCAGACCTGTAAAAGAAGGGATTGCGACCAGGGGTTAACTTGCAAATCCGAAGATAATCCTCTCTGTTAGGAATCAGACCTGTAAAAGAAGGGATTGCGACGCTGATTTAACGTTTCGAGGGCCTTAATGATGTTATCCTTATCGTTAGGAATCAGACCTGTAAAAGAAGGGATTGCGACATCAAGGCAAATGCCACGGCCTTGGCCCATATCTCGTTAGGAATCAGACCTGTAAAAGAAGGGATTGCGACATCGGCCTGCTCCTGTGCTTTCTCAAATACCTCATCGTTAGGAATCAGACCTGTAAAAGAAGGGATTGCGACCACATCTGGCTGGACCTGGGGTTGACAGGGGTTACCCTTGTTAGGAATCAGACCTGTAAAAGAAGGGATTGCGACTGGAGTTCCCGGATCAGCTCTGCTCTGGTCATCTCCCGTTAGGAATCAGACCTGTAAAAGAAGGGATTGCGACCCTGTCTTCATCGCCACTACTGCTCTTGTACTCATCGCGTTAGGAATCAGACCTGTAAAAGAAGGGATTGCGACTAGGGTGGGCAGGGAAAGGTGCCTTCAATACTCCAGTTAGGAATCAGACCTGTGAAAGAAGGGATTGCGACGGCCTTGGTCGCGGCCTTTTCTCTTCGTTTAGTCTAATGTTAGGAATCAGACCTGTAAAAGAAGGGATTGCGACGGTTCTCCAGCGACCATATTTTGGCTTGTTGACGGGTTAGGAATCAGACCTGTAAAAGAAGGGATTGCGACCGATTTCACCACACAGCTCTCTCCTTTGAAGCCCTGGGCGTCGTTAGGAATCAGACCTGTAAAAGAAGGGATTGCGACCAGATGTTCGTAGCATAGAAGTCAAAATCAATGTTCCCGAGGTTAGGAATCAGACCTGTAAAAGAAGGGATTGCGACCCCGTTCTCCCACTTGCCACTGTCCAAAGCCTCCATCAGCGTTAGGAATCAGACCTGTAAAAGAAGGGATTGCGACTCATACTCAATGTAAATTAGAATCTCACCTCTTTGCATGTTAGGAATCAGACCTGTAAAAGAAGGGATTGCGACAGCTGATACGGACTCGCCTCAACCAAATAAACAGGATGTTAGGAATCAGACCTGTAAAAGAAGGGATTGCGACTTTAATCAACGTGGAGATAACGTTCTTATAATACTTTGTTAGGAATCAGACCTGTAAAAGAAGGGATTGCGACATCGACACTTACATTTACATGAAGCGCCATCTCGTACCGTTAGGAATCAGTCCTGCCTCTGCTCATCGGTAAGATGCAGCCACACGGCCCCGGCCTCCGGCAGACCGATGCCCGAAAAGGCCAGGACGAAAGCCAATGCAAAAACGCTTGCCCGTACCTTCATGGATTCCACCTCCCTGGAATTGGCTTCAGCTTTTCGAGGGCTGGGGCATACCGATGGTCTTCCAGTAGAGCTCCTCGTCCTCCACGAACAGCTCATCGTCTATGCCGAGGTGTTCGTCCTGCACCCTTAACCAGATGCCCTTGACCCCCTCGATCACGTCGGCTCCGTTTGTGCCTTTGTCCCTCACCAGCGTGTCCGGCCATTGGGAGAGGGCCCTCTCGATCATCTCGCCGTACTCCTCAGCGTGCTCCTCCATGAAAAGCAGACCGGGCAGAGCTTCTAAGAACTCCGTCCACGAGAGGCCCCTGTATGAGTAACCGGCCATCAGTTCCCGGAAGGGACCGAGGGATTGGTCCAGTTCGTCAAAGTGCTCGTAATAGCGGTCGTGGTCTTCGCCGTCGGGGACCACGTAGATCATCACCTGGGTACGCGGGAAGTGAAAAAGCACCGGCTTGGCGACGAAGAACTCCTCGCCACATCCTGGACAGCGGACCACGTTGAACTCCCCCTCGGCCAGAAGCTCGATGGCCTCTGGACTCACGGAGGTGTTCACCGAGTCCCACAGTGCGGCATCAAAGCCGTGCCCGCAGCAGGGGCAGTTGACGGGATAGGGGCTTTTCAAACTCATACTGCCCTCCTTATTGTTTCGATGATTTTTATACCCGTCGTACCGAGACCTCTACCGATGGTCTAATGTGGAGGCTACCTTCCAGGAGGGACGTGACTAGGAGCCCGGCCATCCGGTAGTGATCCTTCCCGAAAACTCCGGAGACCTTCCGGCCGCCTTCGTGGAACTCCACGATGTAGGCTCCCTTTACATCTGAGAAGGGCTCGGCATACGTACCCGAGGTCAGTAGCAGGGCGCGCTCAAGGCCTTCCTGCACCATGTACTCGCTGAGAGAAGAGGGAAGGAGCCTCTTGCAGGACTTCGGAACCCGGCTCATGGAGAGGTCGTAGTGCCTGATGCCGTCAGTGGGCCTGATGAGGCCGTAATAGGCCGAGAGGATCAGCACGGGCCACCCAAGAAGCTCCTGCCACAGCTCCAAGGGGATCTGCTGATAGAAGACCCCGGAATACCTGAGACAGGCCGCAAACTCCAGGGAGGACGGATCTAAGACCGCGCGATGGCTCCGAGCGACACAGCGCCTGTAATCCTCACACAATGGAAGAACTTGCGAAGGGTAAACCTTTACAGACAACCCTTCTATCTGTTCGTCCGAACGCTTTGAGCCGGAACAGGCGAAAACCAGAAGATCCCTGCCCCTCCTGGCCTGAAACTCACTGATGAACTCCGCCACGGACAGCACGCATATAGTATAGCGCCTCAGGACGAAATGTCAAGGTGGAAAATTAAGCTTGATTTTCCAGTTTCCATCCGAAGAGCCAGATCCCCATCTCGATCAAAAGGTGATTGGTCCCGGCGAGCTCTGCCAGCTGCAGCAGGAAGCGATGGATCACATCGAGCTCCTTTTTTATGGGCGGATAAGAGAAGGGGAGACCGAGGTGGGCGAAGGCTCGCATCACGGTGGTTCCGAGGGGAGGGATGAGGTCGCGGTGGCAGGGGAAGAGGTCTCCCACCACCACGGCCGCCTCCAGCGGGGCGTAGGCGCTCCAGTGCTGCGACCGCGAGGAGCAGCGGGTGGCTACCTGCTGGATGGCCAGGGGGTCGTCCAAGGGTATGCCTTTTGATGATAGCTCCTTTGCGATCCTGAGCCATAGCTTGAGGAGATTTGCCCCGACTTTGAACCGCGATGAGCGGTGGCGCCTGAGGACCCCTTCGAGGTCGCTGATGCTGCGGCGTCCCTTCAGGGCCTCGCGGAAGGTATCGTAGACCTCCGTGACGAAGGCCCTCCGCCTCTCCCCTTCAAGCCTTCGGCTGAAGGACTGCCAGACCGTGGCCAGGGCCACGTAGAAGTAGAAATCGTCAAAGGGAGGCTCACCCTTTTTCCAGTTGATCTCCGCTCTCTCCCCCTGCCGCTGATCCTCGCCCAGTTGACGAAACACTTCAGCCATGCGCACAAGAGTCGCTTTGACTTGTGCCATTGAATCCAAGGTTTCAAATTCAGTCACGACCAGCTTCTCCTCTTTATCCTGTTCTTCTATTTTGATGTGGGCAGATCCGAGTCACTGCGCAGCCTTCTCTATCTAATAGTGGTGCCTAGTTCTGAACGTCCAAGGTGGCACAGAGTGCGGATTGCCCCAAAGTCCCCTGCTGCCTACCCTCGCTTCGCGCTCAAGGGCAAGTAGTCTCTCATCGCGACAGTATCTCCGATATACCCAGGCCAGGCCTGCTTTGATCAATTCTTCATTCACGCACAGCTCGTTCCCCTCTGGACCCAGAGCATATACCCACCCGATGGCTCTCCCGTACCGGTCGCGATCGACGACCTCGACCCGCACCCTCCTGCCGAACACCAGCGAGCTCGTGAACTGCTTCGGCCGCTTTCCGAAGGGCTGTCGTCTTTCCGGGCAGTCTATGCAGGCAAGGCGCACCCTCACCTGGGGCTTCGCAGGCGTGAGGATGGTAATCGTATCCCCGTCGGCGACCTTAATGCAGCGGCCGCTCAGGGTTTCCGCCGCGGAGGTCGCAACCAGGAGGATGACCAGTATGGCTGTGATGAGACTCCTCATAGCATTTTGCCTGACTGCTGTTAAGTGACCCCGATAGAAGCAATGTCCGAAGCACCGCAGATGCCCAAGCCCAACTTTTTTCATTTTTTATCTCGACTTGTAGTAGAGAAGAAAGCTGGGAATTTTATTCTTTCCCCTTTTCTGAAAACCAGCCTTCACTTGTCATCACTTTCATTGAAATCTTGTTACTCGGACCATCTCCCCTGGCGACGAAAATCCCGACATTCTCACCAACCGCTTCCGATATCTCCGCAACATCTCTGTGTGTAAATCCTGGACAGAGAAGTATTGACTGAACCCCCTCTTCTTTGACAGCCTTTTTGCATACTTCAATTGCTTGCTTCTGATCCTTGGCCACTACTACAAAGAGCTTGTAGTACCTGGGTGTTTCGATAACATATCTGTACTTCTCAGCCTCTCCATCAGGAGCATGGGCAAGGAATAGTGCTTTAAATGCCATGGCTATCACCTCCTATTGCAATTCTTTGTGGAAAGACTTGGACTGTCTAAGAGATTCAGCTGATAACGTTCCATCTGGTCCTCTGGAAGGACGTACTCCTTTGTCATCCGAAATCCGCACTTATTGCCAGGTGCTTTGCCAGGTGCTTTTTCACCACGGCACCTTCCTCACGAACTCCTCGACCTCCCTCTGAACCACAGCGAGGTAAATCGCCGTGGTCTCGATTGACGAGTGTCCCAGCAGGCGCTGTACAACCGTGAGCGGCACCCCGTGTCTCAGCAGGTGAACGGCGTAGGAATGCCGAAACGTGTGGGGATGGGCCCTGTCGCCTTCCAGGCCAGCAAGCTGGCATGCACGTCTCACCCGGCGATGCAGGGTGCTCCTGTCGGCCTTCGATCCGTTCCGCCCGGCGAAGACGAGGTCATCGGGTCCGGCGCCGCGCTCGATCCTCTCCGTCGAAAGCCTCGCTAGAAGGTCGTCCGGG
>Ga0190360_1000904_pt1 | contig 15743 bp, 14 predicted proteins | sample 48721834_MG_FD_161271 | JGI IMG/M metagenome (GOLD analysis project Ga0190360, IMG submission 161271) | Hydrothermal vent microbial mat bacterial communities from Southern Trench, Guaymas Basin, Mexico - 4872-18-3-4_MG | ecosystem: Environmental > Aquatic > Marine > Hydrothermal vents >... | reverse complement strand
ATTCTAAATTTCTAGAATCTTTTCCAAAAATTATTACTATAACCAACGCTATACAGCTTATGATTGCACCACTTATATAGTAGAACATTGAATATAATGGATTCAAACCCCCAATTCCAATAATTTGTCCGACCAGGAAACCAATTAAGATCAAACCCATAAAAATTCCTGAATATCTGCCTCTTAATTCTGATGGTGCCAAATCTGCCAAAATTACAAAAATTACTGAAATTAAAATTGCTATCCCAGATATAAGTACTGCACCCATATTAAATAAATAAACAATAAACGAAGTGGTCGTTAATATCATACCATAAATTACCATATTTTTTCTGCCTATTTTATCAATCATATATCCTCCAGCAACCAGAATAAGTCCACCAGTAGCAAACCCCAAGGTGCAGATCTGTGGAAAATTTAGACCCGTTAACGAACTTAATTGACTTAGAATACCTTGAGCAATCCAAATTAGCATATAAGATATTAAATAGACTAAATATTTCCTATCTGAAAAAATAAAACCAAATGAATCACTTAAAAATCCTTTTATTCCACCAGTTAATTCGTATTTTTTGATAGATTGATCCTCGCCTTCTGTAAATTTTATTATAATTGCACAAACACCACCCGCAAATTTAATTACACCAAAAATTGTTAATAAAACACTAAAGATTTGGAGCCCAATTGGGGACGTTAATGATGTTATATAGGCAGAGATTGCTATTGCTATTATTATCCATGTAATTGAAAATATAAAGCCCGCAATTGTACTTCTGTCCATTTTTCCGAACTGCTCGTCCGTATGGTCTGCAAAATGGGCCATTAGAGCACAAGTAGTAAGACCGCTTAATAAACCCAGAATAATTAATAATAAATTGATTGCAAATGCCTGTAAAGTAATATATATGAGTCCTAAAACTATTAATAAAACGCCCTCCGCTAATAATAGAAACATTGGATATAATCGATATCCTTTATCTATTATAACTCCCGATAAAATTAATGTGATGATAAATGGTATACCAAAAGAATAAATTGAAACAGTAATAATCTCGGCAAGCATAAATGAAATTGCAAATGTCATTATAAAAATAAGCATATATATAAAATGCTTTTTATTAAAACTTGGTTTTGATAGTTCCATGAAATAGATATTATTTTTTTAAAATTAAAAATTTGTTGAATATAATTTAATTAAAAATTTAAGATAAAAATTATTTTTTATTAAGATTTTTTTTCCAATTAAATTGCTTGAATAATTCGACAAAAGGAAAAATTAGTTTTTTCTCTTTGTTTTGAACTTTTTATGTGATTTTTTAGTCTGTTCTTCTTTTTTAAATTGAGGTAAAACATAAATTGCGATTGTTATAAGAATTAATAAAATGGAAACGATAATGATAACCCAAATCCAATCGAAACCTAATAACCTTATTAATATTCTCATATCCTGATGGTCTGTCATATCACTTTCAAATACCGAATATTTATTATTGACACGAGCAATGATCCAATGATATAAAATATTACGCATCGAAGATGGGACAATTAATGTAATTTCCGTTGAATTTCCAACATTAAGAATATTGATAGTTTTTTCTGCGCCGAGTTTATATGCCAAGGTTATGTCATCCCAATATATGCCTATTGAGATATTATAGGCAGGGTAATCGCCAATGTTTGATATATTAACAGTTGCAGTTAATACTTCGCCTCTATATAAAATAATTTTGTCAATCTTAAACGAATTTATTATTAAATCTGCTAAATGCAATTTATATACTGATAAGTTATTCAAACAGCCTACTACAATTTCAAAAAGTGGGTCATTATCTAAATTTCCTGCCTTGATTGAAGAAATATTGGTCTTAGTCAGGACAGAACTTATCATATCAATTTTATTATCAATAACAGTCCAAATAGATAGATTACCGGTTTCTGTTCCTATCAAAATTTCTTGAATACCGTCGTTATTTAAATCTGAAATATCCATAGCTGAGATAGCCTTGTAAATTTTAGTTGTAAAGATAATTTTAACAGCAACTCCAGGAATATTCTTCCAAACACTTATATTTCCATTTGAATCACAAGTTAAAAGTTCAGAACCTCTACGATTATCAAAATTTAAATCCATAATTTGAAAATTATGTGTTGTAGTAGAAATGATGGTAGAATATGCTTTTACCAATTTTGGTGCCCAATTCCACCATAATAATGTAAAGTTTCCTGAATCCGTAACAACAGCTAAATCCATATTTCTATTAGCGGTAAAATCATTAACAGCCATCCCAGTAATTTTGTCTGAAAATTTTATTGATTGTATAATGGAAAATTTATTTGTTATCATATCAAATCTCCAAATTGTAACATTACCTACTTCATCCCCAGTAATAATTTCTAGTTTTTTAGCACCAGACAATTCTCTTAATATATCTTTTACTAATAAAACAGTAATATTCCTAGAGACTAAGATTGAAGCCATTAAACTTAAATTATTTATATAAATATAAATCGATAAATTATTTCCATTTGCACAGACCAATTCATTATGTGAATTTGAATCCAAATCTGCTATGGAAATTAGTGTAGTGTAATTATTTGTGAGCCCTAAAGTTTCATTTAACTTGTTATCATTAAAAATACTGATATTACCCAAATTTCCACTAATAATATCATTATGTGCATTTTTTGTCAAATCTGCTATATCAAGACTCCATTTATCTGTCTGATTTTTTGTAATTGACCAATTTAATTCCCATTTAATCGGTGAAAAAAATGAAGAATTTTTAATGGATATTGAATCTGATTTTGCCATTTTAGGAATTGTAAAAATATTAAATGAACTGACAAATAATAAATTGAAGAATAATATAATAATAACTACCTTTAAAATAACTTTCTCATTATTGATTAAGAACAATCTCATTAAACAATCACATTTATTAGTCAATTGATCTTTTACTTAGTTTAAATCTGGTGCTTATTTAATCTTAATGATTAATTATAAATATTTTTCTTGTGTTAGAAAAATTATTGATTGTTCCATTTTCGAATTTATTAATTTTTGTGAAGAGACTAAATACTTTAAAAAATTAAATAAAATTTAGAGGTAATTACTTGAGTTCTAATAACAACTTTAAAGAAAATTATGATATTATTTTAAATGAATCAATAAAATATATTGAAAAAAATAATATATTAACTATAGCCACAGCAAATGAAAATGGGATACCAAGAGCTGATGCATTAGAATATGCAAGTGAAGGAATTAATATTGTAATATTATCTAGAAAAAATTCGTGGAAAGTTTCTAATATTAGAACAAATTCCCGCGTTTTTTATGAAATTCACCATTCTCAAGAAATAAATATAGAAAGTCTAAAAGGAATTATTGGAATTCAAGTAGAAGCTACAGCAGAAATTATTGAATATTCGGACGAAAATTTTATGAGATATTTTAATTTAATGATTAAAAAATTTCCCATTTTCAAGAAATTTCCTGAAAATGCGTTAAAAAAACGGGTCATTCTATTATTAAAACCAAAAAAATTATGGCTTTTAAATTATACAAACAAATTTTTTCATAGAGATTATATCCAATTTGAAAATTAACATTATATATTTTCTATTTCCCATATTTTTAAATTCAGACATTCTTTTTTTATTAAATTAAATAGACAGAGTTTTCTTATTTTCCATTGCTTTCATTATTTGGAATTTTTTATATAAATAGGGGCAGACTTTGATTTTTCGTATACTTTTAATATCGTCCATAATCTGTGGCATTTTTGAGCAGCATGTATAGTATTGCCATGGCTTCATTGGCTGTGGTCTGGTTTTTAGATATAACGCCTTCAACGTGTTCACTTACAGATTCTTCATTTCTATTTTTGCCATAAAAGTCATTTGCAATCCCTGAAGCAGAATTTTCGCTCAATATGTCCGGTATCTCTCGGAGTATTTTTATTTGAAAACACTCACTTTTCATCAGCAACGGAATTAGTAAAAGGTCAATAGACGAAATCTAAACATTTTTTTCAAAATTTTTTTCATTGGATATTATTTTCCCGATAAATTTGGAAAGTTTTATAAAATATTAAATTTCTTTATATATTCAAAAAATAAAAATTTTTAAAGAAAGTGAGTTAATTTGAGTGATAATAAGAAAATAAATTCTAATTTTATAAAAATAATAATTTTTTACGTTATTATTATTGGTCTAATGATTCCATCGCTAATTTTGATTAATTTAATACAAATATTAGGCGCATTTGAAATGAATTTTGAGTTTATATTGGGTGTTATTTTAATTGTCGGCGTGGGAATTGTTGTTCCGATTATAGTTATTGCTCTAAATCTTGTTGGGATTTTTATCTATCCAAAGGTATCAGCAAATTTTGATTACCTACCTCTAATTATTGGAATAGTTAATGTATCAATTAGTATTATAATTGCGTTGATTGCTTTTATTCGAGGCCCTTTTACAATAATAGAAGGTTTTACGCCGGAGCGCATTTTATTACTTGGATATTATATTACAGTTGGGGTATTAATTTTAATTGCTGGTGCAGTATCAGTTATAACTATATTTTTCAGTATAAGAATTATTAAATGGGAAAAATAAACATTAAAAAGCCTACATTTTTCAATTTTTTTATTTTTATTTTAATTTAAAAATATATAATCACATAATAAAACCATAATAAAAAATATATACTCTGAATGTTTTTAAAATTTTCAAATATATTTCTTAGATTTATATTTCTATTTATAATTTATAAAATAACAGAATATCGCCATTGATTTATTATGAAAACATTTAAATTATTTGGAGCTTCATTTGACCCTTCAGATTCACTGACCAAAATAATGATTAAAAGAAAATATCTTGATGATATTAGTAGAAATATTCAAACTAAACATAATATTTATCAAGATGTATATGATGCATTGACATCTGAATCTAAGGTAATAAATGAACTTAAACTACAAAAAATAGGGAAATTTCCAGTAGAAAGTTGGCTTCAATCAAAACCAGAAGTTGAAGATTTAATTTTCATGATGCCCGAGGAGTTCAGGACTTTTTTAGATACAAATGGTTGTATGGAATATACTTTAGAACTGGAAAAATTTATTGAAGAAAAAATATTTCCGGATTTTCCAGTAATGGTCGGAGTAGACCACTCGCTTACCGGTGGTGTACTTAAGGCATTGTCTAAAAAATATGGCGCAGATAATATCACAGTTATTATTTTAGATGGTCATTTTGATGCAGTGCCCACTAATTTAAGATTAGGACTTGCAAGCTATTCTAAAGAACATAAGGACGAAATTGATGTTATATTTCCAAGTTTATTAGACTCAATTGATGAAAATTTAGATGTCCCTCAGTCCTATAATTGTGGGACATTTCTTTACTATCTAATAAAAGAAAACATTATAATTCCAAAAAATCTAATAATCTTTGGAACAATGGATTATCCTGGGGAAAGTTATAAAAAAATTAATGATATTAGAGTCAAAAAATATATTGATTTCTATTTGAAATTTGAGGAACAAGGTACTAAGTTTATTCCAAATAACGGAAATTGCCAATCTATGAATAACAAACTTGAAAATATATTACAAGCGGTCGAAACTCCCTATTTATACGTATCAATTGATGTGGATATTGGGTCTTTAAATTCAATTCTTGCAGCTCGTTTTATGGAATTTATTGGTCTAGATGAAGCATGTTTAATTGACACTGCACAAATATTAAGAAAAATTCTAAACAAGAATAAATTAGAATTAATTGGATTAGATTTAATGGAAATAGATATCTACTTTTTAAATGCTAAATTAAAAAGCGGTAAATCGGATAAAACAATCAAGGTAATGGATAATTTTTTAAAAATTATATAAAAATTGCTAAAAATTGGTAATTTATATGAGTTATAACAAGGCAATATTAATAACGGGCGCAAGTAGCGGAATTGGTAGGGCCATTGCAGAGTATCTTTCGTCCAAAGGTTTTAAAATATATGCCGGTGCTAGGAAAAATGAGGATTTAGATGCCTTAAATAAATTAGATAATATCACTGCTGTAAGATTAGATGTTACAAACCAAAAAGAAATTAACTCGGTATACAATTTTGTTAAAAGTCAAAATACTGGACTTTTTGGATTGGTCAATAATGCAGGAATTGCATATGCTGGTCCCTTAATGGACATGCCTGTTGATTTTATGTATAAACAATTTGATGTAAATTTAATTGGAGTCCATCGAATAACAAAAACATTTTTTCCATTTTTATTACAATCTAAAGGAAGAATCATAATGATAAGTAGCGATTCGGGGTTTTTTGCAACACCTTTTTTTGGGCCATATAGTGCCAGTAAATTTGCCTTAGAAGGGTATTCGGATTCGCTAAGACGTGAATTATTATTAGTGGGGGTAAAAGTTATTATAATAGAACCGGGAAGGATAAAGACGCCTATTTGGGATAAAGGAAAAGAATTATTCGACAAATTCCCAGAAGATTCAATTTTTTCTGAAAAAGCACGTAAAATAGGGGAATATGCTATTGAAAAAGGAAAAACATCAGGCTTATCTCCTTATAAAGTGGCAAAAGTAGTTTATAAGGCATTGACTAGAAAGAAGCCTAAATTACGATATTTAATTGCACCCAACAAATTTGAATATAAAATAATTAAAATTATGACAGACAAAATGGTAGATGCAATGGTTAAAAAGAAACTTGAAAAGTTCTAAATCAATATATAAAATTATTTAAGATATAAATCGATGATTGGCCAGATCTTAAAATTTTAATAATATATTTAGGAACTCGACATTATTTTTTCTCTTTTTTGGTAATAATAACCGCACATCTATTATCTCCAGCAGCTAAGGATTTAGTTACGAATGATGTTAAATCCTTATTAACTGCGTTCACTAGACCATCTTCCCAAGAAACAAAACCTTGGCAGACTTCCGGGCACTTCATTCCTCTATGAGGACATTTATATGGACGACCAGGAAAAGAAATGGAAACGGTATCTTTAGAATGAATTTTCACTTCAGGCTGATTTTGAGGATAAATATGTTTTTCCCACCCAGATAATCCAAATAAAACATAGAAAAACATTATTAACTGCATGGCTTTTAATGCATCATTTTTATTATCGAATATTGGGTCTTTTAGATATTTTTTCCCATAATAATATCCGATAGGAAACCCTGCCCTTCTTGTAGCTTCTATAAAAGAGTCTTTATAGGAACTACTACAAATCCAATTTATAGCTGAGCCAGAAAATGAACCTGTAAATTCAAGATATGCTTTAATTGGGTGTCTAATAAATTTATTGAAGCAATAAATAGGGTGAATAAAAAGTTTGAAAGTCTTGACAAAAATAATTTTAAGTGAATATGCCATTAATTGGGGTAAAAAATATCTCCCTAAATTTTTACGTGCTTCTCGACTTCCAGATCGTAGTAATAAATGCCAAAAATATGCTCGGTCCTTCCATGTTATTCTACTTTTAAGTTTAATAACATCTTCAGAAAGCCAGTCTGGTGGAACTTTTTCAATTTCCCATGCTTCATATAAATTTTTAGAAGTAATCCGATTCAATAATTTTACAGGTATATGGGTTATTTTGAATAAAGATAAAATAAAACCGCGACTTGCTGAAATATTAATATAGGACTCACTTCTATTAAAAATAAAGAATACTATTACAAGAATTAACAATGTAAGAAATGCATATGGAAAAATTTGAATTAACATATCAATCATTTTCATCAACAACTATTAAGTTATTTTTCATCTTCAATAAAAGGACAATTAGAATCTCTCATTTGATTTATTCTTAAAAGAACACTTTTATACAATATTTCCATAAAATTTTGGACTTTTTCATTATAAATAACTCCATAAACTTTTCTGTTTAAAATTTTTTCAATTAATTCGGGTTTTAAATAGTTTTTTTCACCATAATGCAAGCCAATTACAAGACATAATGCAAATGGATTATGTTTATAAAGCATTGGTAAAATTTTTGTTTTTATTTTTGTTACATCAATAGAATCCGAATCTGAAATTATTAAAAAACCATAAACATCTTTTATAAATTCTAATATGATAGGTGCAGGTCGGTCTGAAATTAAATTTTCAAATATCGGTTTTGAAATAATGCACAATTCAATTAATAATTGGGGAAATGTTTCTAAAATTTTACACTGGCAATTTTTTAAAAAATCAACTTCAATAACCTCACCTTGTATTTTGTGAAAAATTTCGCTAATTTCCTGATCATTAAATCCTAAAATAATAAATTTTATTCTTTTTATTTGTTCTTTTAATTGTAATTTTATTTCTTCAATATCAATTTTTTCTGGATATTCTATTATTGTCAGTATTTTACCTAAACGCGAAATATCTTCATTGGTAAGATATTCCATGTCATTCCAAATATATTCTGTAGGTGAAATATCTATATATATAGTCTTATTACAATCAAGGTCACATTTAAAGCAACTGGGGTACTCTACTTCAATTAAATTCCCCCATAAATATATTTTAAATAATAAGTCTTCTTTATTTATTATGATATATTCATCTTTCCTAATATTAAGTCCCATTTCATTAATTATTTTTTCTATAATTTGCCTTCTTTTTAATTTTTGCTTGTTCATTTTCATTCTAAAACCATAAATAAATTATTAAATAAATTAAAATAGAGTCTCTAATATTTAAGAATAATAATTATATTTATAATTCCCTTAATATTATAGATAATTAACTTAATATTATAGATAATTAATAAAATATTAATTTCAAATCACAGACTTTCAAATATAAATTTTTAATAATAAGGACGAGAAACAATGGCTAATAGATTTAAACCATGGAGTGTGGAAAGAGAAATACCAAACACAGATTGTACAATTCAAGTTGGGGATATTAATGGTAAATGGGCGGTAGTAATAAGAAAAAAACTCAATGATGGAAATAAAAAGGCATTAGCTCTTAAAAAAATCCAAAAATTGACAGATACGAATATAATAAATGTTATAAAAGACACTATCGGAAAACAATATTCACTGGACACTTTTACACTCGGGTCTACAATGAGCGTAATTTTAAGAGAGGTTTATGATAAAATAAAAAGTCGCGGTGAGTCAAAAGCCACACCCCAAACAGAGAAGACCCTTAAACAGCCTGCTACGACACAATCTAATGTAAAACCTATTTCTTCAATTCCTACTCCTAAAAAAAGAGAAGCAGACTCGTTTTGGTCCTCTTATGATGCAGCTAGCAGTTATACATATCCGCAAAACAATGTACCTCCTCAGCAACCTGTATCAGATAGTACTACCTCTTTACAACCATCTCAGACTCAGCAATATATACCGCAAGCTACATCTCAGCCACCTGAAACTACCCCAGTTTCTGATGAATCTTCCGATTTAGATGCCATTTTGGGAGATTTAGGTCTTAGTTGCCCATATTGTGGCGCAGAAATTGGCCCGGATGATGAAATCTGTCCTCGTTGTGGTAAAAAAATACCACTCTAATATGATATTCTTATCAATAAAAATCTTAAATCAAGTTAATTTTATTTGTAATAATTGGTCAATTCTTTTCTTTAGTAATTCAATATACTGTGAATTATCTATACTAGTCAATGGGGATTTGCAATATGGACATTTAAACATACAATCAAATGCAATAAAATACGGGTATCTTTTACCACATTTCTCACAAATAAAATATGTTTGGCTAGTTTCTACCTCTAATAATTCTCTTAACTGTTTAATACTCTTTGATATCTTACGATTAATTACCCAATCAATCGAATTTTTCCTTAACTCCCAGTAAATTGTTTCATTATCGATTTTTTTGTATGATATTAATCCTAAATCAAATAAATCATACAATATTTTTAATATATTCCGTTGGTTCATCTTTAAATCTGACATTAATTCTTCAGTAGTTAATTTTTGATTTCTGCTTAATATATCTAGAACCTTTTTATAATAGAAATTTTTTCTTGAATCCATTTCATCTTTAAATAATACCTTAATTTCCTTAAAGTTCAAAAATTACACCCTACATTTTCTATTATTGTTTATTCTTTTCTTAAAAACTGATAATAATTTCTAAATTTTAAAGCAATTTTTTCTAAGTATTTAATATTTATAAATTTTATTTCAAATTATTCGGAAATTCCTCATAAATTTATTATCTACTTTCTTAATAATTAAAATAATTTATTTCTAAATCATATTATTATTTTAAAATAAATTTCGAATTCTAAAGAAAAAACATGTTATTTTTAATTTAAAAATTTTTAATTTCTTTGTTAAAATGAGTAAATTATCAATAATTTTTAACATAATTTTTGTATTTTTTAAATCCTTCATCCCAAAATGATCTCTCTTCAGGTCTAAAAGTAATAATATTTTGTGAATTTCTAACAATTTTCCTGATTTCCTTTAAAGATTTAATATTATATTCGTTATATGCTTGAATTAATAAATTTCCTATTGCAGTAGCTTCAATCGGGCCTGCTTTTACTGTAATACCAGTTGCATTTGCAGTGAATTGTGATAAAGCTGAATTCTGGGCACCCCCACCTACAATATAAATGGTCTTAAAAGTTTTCATTGGAAAAATTTCTTTAATATTTTTATAAATTTCCCGATATCTAAATGCAATACTTTCCAATATACACCTAACCATTTCTCCTTTTTTATGAGGAATTTTTTGCCCTGTTTTTTTACAAAAGTCTTTAATAGCTTGCGGCATATCTATTGGATTTAAAAAGTCAGGCGAATCTGGATATATAAAGAATGAAAATGGTTTAATACTTGGGTCTAAAGCCTCTTCTGTAAGTTTTGAAAACGTCATTTTTTTTCCAGATTTCTCTTCCCAAATTCTCCTACATTCTTGAATTAGCCAAAAACATGTAATATTTTTTAAAAACCTAATAGTCCCAAAAACTCCACCCTCATTAGTAAAATTATATTTCAGTGCATTCTCAGAGGTATTCGGTTCATTAAGTTCAGTACCAAATAATGCCCAAGTACCAGAGCTAATATACAAAAAATCTTTTTCATCAAATGGTACTGGAACTGAAACAATAGCTGAAGCCGTGTCATGAGTAGCTGGCGCAATTATTTTCAAATTTTTATTAATACCAGTTTCTGTCGAAATTGATCCCAATATTTTCCCTATTATAGATCCGGGCTCTATAATTTTTGGAAATATCTTTTTAGGAAATCCAAACTCTTCGATTAATTTATATGACCAATCTTTTGTTTTCAAGTCTAAAAGCTGACTTGTCGTGGCTATTGTATATTCAGAAAATTTTTTACCCGTTAATAGATAATTAAAAAAATCTGCAATCATCAAAAATTTATCTGCAATATTTAGAAAATGATTTTCATAAATTTTTGAAGAATATAACTGAAATAATGAATTTATTTGCATAAATTGGATCCCTGTAATTTTAAATATTTTTTTAGGAGGTACTACCTTAAAAGCTATGTCCATTATATTATTGGTCCTTTTATCTCGATAATGATATGGATTGCTTATTAAACGGCCATTCTTGTCCAACAATACAAAATCAACACCCCATGTATCAATACCACAAGTTCTCAATTTTCCTTTTTTCGATTGTACGCTTAATGCCTTTTTTATCTCACTATAAAAGCCAAGAATATCCCAGTAAATTGAGTCTAATACTTTTACACCACCTGTAGTAAAGCGATAAATCTCTTTTATTTTAAGTTTGCTGTTTTCTAACTTACCTGCTATTGCTCTTGCATTTGAAGCTCCAAAATCAAAAGCTAAGTGCTCTGCATCTTCCATTAAATTTGCACCACGCTAATTTATTTTTTTTAGAAAAACCGTACTTTTTAATTAAATAAAATTTTAATGAATCTCTTAAATAAATTTATAAATTTTATATTTTATGTCTCATTATAAAAATTAAATTTGGTGTTTGTTTCATATGTCTGAATTAGGATTTAAAATGATGGCTTTTTTCTTTAGAATTAGAGACCTTTTTTCCCCACCAATAAAGAAAATTAAATTACTTAACATCAAAAAGGGTAGTATAATATTAGATTATGGTTGCGGACCTGGGAGTTTCTCTATAGCGGCAGCTCAACTTGTAGGAAATACAGGAAAAGTATATGCCCTAGATATTCTTCCAATTGCAATTGAATATGTTAAGAAAAAAGCAGAAAGAAAAAAATTAACGAATATTGAAACTATTATCTCAAATTGCGATACAGGTTTAAATGATGGATCTGTGGATATTATTTTCCTATTTGATATCTTACATGACCTAAAAGATCCAAACAAAATTATTACTGAATTATTTAGAATATTAAAAGTGAATGGAATTTTATCTATTTCGGACCACCACCTAAATCAAGAGAAAATCGATTTAATAATAAATAGTAATTTATTCAAATTTAAAAACAAAATTAACGGATTAATTAATTATATTAAAATTTGATTTGTTTTATAATTTAATTTAATTTCAATGTATAATTTAATTTGGTCAATTTGATTTGGAATTAATTTTAAACTGTAATTAAGAAATTATGCCATGATTTAATTATATATAAAAAAATACCGATTTAAATAAAATATAAATTAAAATTGAAAAAATACTACCTGCACTTGATGCAATTAGATTAACAACATTATTATCAATCATAGCTATCCCACGAATTTTATCTGTTCTTGTTCCACAATTATGTATTTTTTTTTCAGTTAATTTATTGCATTTAGGACATTTATATATACCTTGAATCGTAGCTCCTATAATACTATCAACTAAGCATCCTAATATTCCTCCTCCTAGAGCAATAATAAAAACGGGAAATTTAAATGAAAAAGAGCAATCAATTAATCCCAAATAGGTGAAAATCCAAGCAGCTAACCCCATAATACTGGCCCCTAAAAACGATGCAAATTCCCCAAGAAGTGTTACTCCACCACTAGTCCCAGGTACTACCTTCTTAAAATTGGTAATTAGTCTAGGACTTTTTTTTGATAATAGCCCTAGCTCCGTAGCTACTGTGTCAGCACACATAGCCGAAATAGCACCTAAAAAGCCGAAAAAAAGCAAATCATAATAAATTTTTAATGTTATATAATATATACCAAAAAATAAAGAAAAAAATGATGCTATTAGACCATTTGCTAATACATTTGGATAACCTCTTGCACCACCTTTTTCTTGAGCAAGACCAGATTGCTCCTTTCTCTTGTATTTATATTTAGTCATCATCGCTGCAAATAAATGAAAAATAAGAATTATCACAAACCAACTCCAACCTCCAAAAATCCAAATAGTTAACCCAACAAAAATTCCAGCAATAAACCCGCCAATGTCCACTACCTTTGAAACATATGAAAATACTCCAAATCCTACTACTACTATTATTCCAATAGTGACGTTAATTATACTAATGTCCAAAATAATAACCTATTTAAAATTTTTAAGGAAATTCGTACTCTTTAATTATAATTATCTAATCTCGTTCTTGTATTAAAATTAATTGTCTCCTACAAATATAAATCTAATTTCTCCATACAATATCAAATTGAAAATAATTAATATTAAAATAAATATTATCACTATTTCATGCACACATCTTACTATAATTTATTAAAGATGTTTAATTTTAGAAATTAGGAATTAATTCAAAATTTTAATATAATTTCCGTCTTATTTCAAAGATATTTATAATAAAAAGTAGTATTAATTGAATTTTTTCAATGGTTCCAAATTCGCACAAAATCATCTTAAATTGAGAAATCCTCAAAATTTTTATATTAAATCATTATCAATTTTAAAAAGTGCTAAAAAATTTGAAGAATGTAGGAACAATTTTCATTTAAAAAAATTAAAGGTTAGTTAAATGTCTGATAAATTAAAATTACCCTCTAAATCAGAGAACTTCTCCGAATGGTACCCCGAAGTTTTATTTAGGACCATGATTGTTGATAAAAGAATTAGGGATTCACGTGGCTTTTATGGCTATCCACCTTATGGTGCTCAAATTCTCTCTCTTCTTGAAGAATTGTTTATAGAAGAACTAAAGAAGACAGGTCATTTACCAATTAGAACACCTTCTGTAATTCCTGAAACGCTTTTGGAAATTGAAAAAGAACACGCCGAAGGTTTTGCACCAGAAGTCTGGCAAATTACTCACGGAAGAGACAATAAGGAATTAAATATTAAAAAAGTTTTAAGACCTACAGGTGAAACTATCATATATTCTTTATTTTCTTATTGGGTTAGAAGTCATGCTGATCTACCACTTAAAACATATGAAGTCCGATCTGTATTTAGAGCAGAACCTGAAAAAGCTATATTTCCTTTAATGCGTACCCATGAATTTTATTGGATTGAAGCTCATGATGTCCAACAAAATTTAGATGGCGCCGATGCTCAAGTTAAAGAAGATATTAAAATGTTTGAAAATGTTATAAAAAATAAAGTTGGACTACCCTTTAAGCGTCTTAAACGCCCTGAATGGGATAAATTTGCGGGAGCTTTGTATACCATTGCCTATGATGTCCCACTTCCAGATGGTAAAGTTTTACAGATCGGTACTACACACAATCTTGGTCAAAATTTCTCCAAGGCATTCAATATAAGGTATGAAACCACTAACGGAAAGTTAGAATATGCATATCAGACCTGTTTCGGGCCAGGTATTAGCAGAATCCTTGGGGCTATTGTTAGCGTCCATGGAGATGAATTGGGACTTGTCCTCCCTCCTGCTATTGCACCCATTCAAATAATTATCATAACAATTCCAAAAAAAGGTTGGGACGAAAAAATTAAGGAATACGCTAAAAAAGTCCAAAATATCCTAAATAAACATTTTAGAACTCATTTTGATGAACGAGATATAACTCCTGGTAGAAAATATTATGAATGGGAGGAAAAAGGAGTACCTCTCAGAATCGAAATTGGAAGTAGAGAAGTTTCTAATCAAGAACTAATGCTAGTTAAACGATATAATAGAAAAAAAATGGTAATTAAATTTGATAATTGTATCGAAAAAATTAATGATTTGATTAAAAATTATCCACAAGAATTATTGAATTTTGCTAATACTAAATTACTGGTAGACTCCGCAGATGACTATAACAAAATGATTGAACTTATTAATAAAAAAGTCCATTTAATTGAAATCCCTTTTTGCGATAATGAAGAATGCATTAACCACTTAAAAGATGAATTAAATGTAAAAGTACGCGGAGTTCCTCTTTTTGAACACGGAGAAAAAAATGTTGATGAATGCGAAGAAAATGCAGCTAAAAGAGCGGGAAAAAAATTATGCATAATCTGTGGTAAACGATATGCTACAAGATTAGTGTTTATTGCAAAACAATATTAAAAATTTATTATTAATTTTATATATCTCCTCAATTGCACTCGTTTATTACGAACTAATTTGGAAACCATTTCCTTACACCAATAAACAATAATTAATGCTATCATATTCTTATAAAATGGAATGCTAATTACTGGGAATTAAAAATTGATAACAAAACTTATTGGGATGGATGTAATATCAAATTTAAAAATAATATAAACGAAGGCTTGAAATCATTCAAATTTATGACGGGGACTAACGATAGCAATTACGAAGTCTATATCGATGCGTTCGACTACTCCTGGGCTTGGGGTTATTACGAGGGCAGAAATCTATACGATAA
>Ga0190360_1000901_pt1 | contig 15788 bp, 18 predicted proteins | sample 48721834_MG_FD_161271 | JGI IMG/M metagenome (GOLD analysis project Ga0190360, IMG submission 161271) | Hydrothermal vent microbial mat bacterial communities from Southern Trench, Guaymas Basin, Mexico - 4872-18-3-4_MG | ecosystem: Environmental > Aquatic > Marine > Hydrothermal vents >... | reverse complement strand
TGATCTTTTGAGCATCGAATTCAACTACTCGTCCATCTCTCTTCTTTATTTTTGTAAACATATTTCTTTCTCCTGAATCACAGCATCTGCCCTTATGATATCTTTCCCCATTTACCAAGTCAACCAAGTAAGGTTCAAAATGGGCCTAAAAATTTGGCTTTCAAGTAAGAAGATGGTTTGTTATTTTATAACTTACAGAGAGATAGCATAACCCGTTTCAGCGCCCATTCCGGGTCTTTCTTCCCGGGGAACTCCTTAAGTTGAACGATTATAAGCCCCATCCTGCCAATTAAATCTTTCCATTCAGCTACGGTAAGCACCTTCGATTCTGCCTCGCCTTTGTACTTCCCTTTGAGACTTAAGAAAAGGGTGATAAGGGACGAGAAAATTCTTCCCCCAAGGGTTCTCCATTTTTCTGGAGCAGCAATATCAGCGATAACGATCTTTCCTTCCGGCTTTAAGACCCTTTTGAATTCGGTTAAAGCCTTTTCCACTTCCATATGCCGGATGGCAAAGGTGGAGGTTATCAGATCGTAGCACTCATCTTCAAATGGTATATCCTCTCCCTTGGCTTTCACGATGAGAATTATATCTCTGAGCCCTTCCTTTTCGATGTTTGACTTCGCTCTCTCGAGCATCTCGTCCGAAGGCTCGATCGCCAGTATCCTAAAGTTCCCTGAAAGAGCCCTGGCAAGGAAGATGCTGGTTAACCCGGTTCCGGCGCCTACATCCAATATCTTCATCCCTGGTTTTAAGGCGCAAATTTCTATGAAAGATGTCATAAATTCATAGTAGTCAACCTCTGCCTTTTCAAACAGCTTTACTTTGTCATAGTCATAGCTTTCCGCCCATATCTTATACTGTTTGCTTACTTTTTTCTCTTTCATCTGTACTTTTCTTGTGGTTTTTTAGCGAGGAAATATCCCATAATATCCCGGTAATCCTCTTTGAGGTTTATAAACCCAGCCCTATTCAAGAGATTGAGGCAGTTTCTCCTTGAGAGGAACTTCCAAGCCATTCCAGGGAATAATATAAGGGTTAATGGAGTCCGTAGTGGTTCCATTAGCAAGAATTTACCTCCTGGTTTGAGCACCCTGAGGATCTCAGATAGGGCTTTGAGTCTCTTTTTATTACTTGAGAAAGAAAGCAACAAACCTCCGGCGGTTACTACATCGAAAGAATTGTTCAAGAAGGGGATATCAAGCACATTACCGGTCTTGAATTCCACCTTATTCTTTACCGCCTCGATTTCTGCATTTTGGTAAGCCTGTCCGGGCGAGATACCTTTTATATCAAGCTTATCCCAGATATCGATACCGACTACCCTCCCCTCCGTAAGGAGTTTGGCTACCCCGACGGTTACCTTTCCTAAACCACAGCCTGCGTCCAAGACATATTCATCGCCGCAGAAAGAGGGATAAAGTTCAGTTAATCTTCTCTCCCCTTACCGCGCTTCCCGGACAAATAAGCCTCATCCTGCACCTGATACAACCCTTCTTCCTGCTGATTCTTCCGCTATAAAACGACAGTAAGAGGAGAAGCGATAATACCACCACTTTTGAGGTGGTGAATCTTTGAAATATTGAGAAGACGGTCAAAATGAGGGGAACAGCCATTAAAAGTCCATAGACAGCCGGGGCAAGTTTCACTCCGACGCTTTCGTTGAACCCTTCAATATCGCCCCGGCTAAAGAAAAGAGCGGATAGTTTCCCCCAACCGATGGAGCACCATTTATCGTAGTAATAGCAATTGGTGCAGACCAGTCTTCGGAGCACGATGCCGACCATCACGATGGCGAAGGAGAGGTAGATCCAGCCGAGAACGGGATGTATGAAACGACAGGCGATGGTACCCAAGGCGATCAGCAGGATGAAAAGGACATTGTTGAAGACTATCTCCCCCTTGGGATACTCCTCCAGCCCTTGCTCATAAAGTTTAATTTTGGGGCTCATAAATTGTCCTCCTTAAATGTGAGGAGTTATCGGAAGAAAGGCTTAAGTTCCATTTTATATTTTCCATAGTATAGAACAAATCTATTTTAACTCAAACCCCTTGGTTTCGGTTCTGCAGCCGACTCTCATTGCTATTCATTGCGAACACATTTTTTTAATGTATCTTTTTTTCTAAAACTTTCGAAAAAGCTTGACAAAGGGGATATTCGGTATTATATTTGATAATGATTATTATTTTCAAAAGGAGGAAGGATTGGGAGAAAAAGAAGAGTTTAGGGTGACAAGACAGCGAAGAGTTATTCTTGAGGAGCTTAGGAAGATGAAAACTCACCCCACCGCGGATGAGGTTTACGAGGTGGTGAGAAAGAAGCTTCCCCGCATCAGTTTAGCTACTGTGTATCGGAATCTCGAGATGCTCGCCAGGGAGGGAATTATAAAGAAGCTCGAGATGGGCGGTGGTCCCAAGAGATTCGATGGTGATATTAAGCCCCATCATCATATCTGCTGTATCCGCTGTGGTCGGGTGGACGATATTTATGTTGACATACCGTTTCCCATTACGGATAATGTTCGTAAGGCAACTCCTTACAAGATAATCGGCTACAGATTTGAACTCGTTGGCTTGTGCCCTAAGTGCCTGAAGGAAGGGAAAGGCTCGAAGGAATAATCTTCTTCGTGGTTTGTTAATTACATTTTTAAAAAACAGAGAAAGGGAGGTTTGGTTATGGGAGAGATGGAGAAAAAGATGCCGCTTATTGGGGATAAGTTCCCCAGGCTTGAGGTACAAACGACCCAGGGGGCTCTCACCCTTCCCGATGTCTTTGCCGGTAAATGGTTCATTCTGTTCAGCCACCCGGCTGATTTCACCCCGGTATGCACCACCGAGTTCGTCGCTTTCCAGAAGAGGTATGACGAATTCAAGAAGTTGGATTGCGAGTTAATTGGTCTGAGCGTGGACCAGGTGTTCTCCCATATTAAATGGGTTGAGTGGATCAGGGACAAGCTCGATGTCGAGATCAAGTTCCCCATCATATCGGATACGGGAAAAGTCTCTTCCCTTCTCGGACTTATCCATCCGGGGAAGGGGACGAACACAGTACGAGCGGTCTTCATCGTCGATCCCAAAGCGGTGATAAGAGCTATCCTCTACTATCCGCAGGAGCTTGGGCGGAATATGGATGAGATACTGCGGATGGTGAAAGGCTTCCAGATATCGGATAAACATAAGGTCGCTATCCCGGCGAACTGGCCCAGCAACGAACTGGTGAAGGACGAGGTTATCGTACCACCTCCGCTCGATGAGAAGACGGCAAAGGAAAGGACTAAGAAGTACACCTGCTTCGATTGGTGGTTCTGCCACAAAAAGTTAACATAAGGAGGAAGTAATGACCAAGAGGTTTCAGATTTATAAATGTGAGGTCTGCGGGAACATCGTAGAGGTGCTCCACCCGGGAAAAGGGCAGCTTGTCTGCTGTGGCCAGCCGATGAAGCTCCTCGAGGAGCAGACGGAGGAGCAGGGTTATGAAAAGCATGTTCCCGTAATTGAGAAAACCGAAAAAGGGCTTAAGGTAAAGGTGGGGAGCATTCCTCACCCGATGGAGGAAAAGCACCACATCGAGTGGGTTCAGCTGATTGCCGATGATAGGTCCTACCGCAAGTTCTTGAACCCGGGCGATGCTCCAGAGGCTGTCTTCGAGATCGAGGCGGAGAAGGTCTCCGCTCGGGAGTTCTGCAACATCCACGGGTTATGGAAGGGAGGTTCTTGATGATCGGAAAGAAGATGGAGCGTGCGTTTAACGAGCAGATAAAGAATGAGCTTGAATCCGCTTACCTCTATTTCTCGATGGCTGCTTATTTCCATTCACTCGGCTTGGATGGGATGGCGAACTGGATGAGAGCGCAGACCATAGAGGAGATCGTTCATGCGATGAAGTTCTTCAATCACATCAATGAGCGCGGTGGCAGGGTGGAGCTTCCCGCCCTTTCAAAGCCAAAGAAGGAATGGGCATCTCCTCTTGAGGCGTTCAAGGATGCTTACGAACACGAGAAGTTTATCACCTCTACCATAAACGAGCTGGTCGAGCTTGCCGAAAAGGAAAAGGATTATCCGGCGAAAGCCCTTCTTCAATGGTTCGTTACCGAGCAGGTGGTGGAGGAGGATTCCACCTTGAAGGTGGTGCAGATGCTTGAGCGAATCGGCGATTCCGGAAATGGCCTTTTGATGCTCGACAGGGAATTGGGAAAGAGAAAGGCAACCCTCTCCTCGGATACCGCAGGGGAGGGGCAATGAGAACCCTATTTGGATGGGGATGATCGCGGAGAGGATCATCCAGCTCGGTGGTACCCCTATCATCAATCCCAAAAATTGGTTTAAGCTCTCCAATTGTGGCTACGAGGCACCGGTTGATCCCTCGGTGGTGGCGATCTTAAAGCAGAATGTGAAGGGTGAGCAGTGCGCCATCGAGGTATATAATAAGCTCCTCAAGCTGGTAAAGGACAAGGACCCAGTTACCTACCATATGGTATTGAAGATCCTCTCCGATGAGGTGGAGCACGAGGAGGACCTCCAGGCGATCCTTGAGGACATCGAGATAGCGAAGAAATAACTGAAAAGAGGAGACTTAAAGAAAGGCGGCAACAGGTCTTGATATCGGTTGAGGATAAGAGGAGAGAAGCCTGTTGTCGCCTGGATTTCGTCAGAAAGATTAGCAAGAAAACCTTGAGGTGTAGGGATGAGTGAAGTTTTCAAAGCGGTTAAGATAAGCGAGAATGTCTATTGGGTAGGGGCGATCGATTGGGCGATCCGCGACTTTCATGGTTACTCCACTAAAAGAGGAACCACCTACAATGCCTACCTCATTCTCGCCGACAAGGTGACCCTGATCGATACGGTGAAGGCTCCGTTTAAGGATGAGCTCATCGCCCGTATCGCCTCGGTCATTGAGCCAGAAAAGATAGACTATATAGTTTCCAATCACTCAGAGATGGACCATTCCGGGGCACTCCCCGAGGTAATAGAGCTGGCAAAGCCGGAGAAGGTATTCACCTCTGCGATGGGGGTGAAGACCCTCGCCGAGCATTTCCATTCTCAAGAGAGGCTGGTTCCGGTTAAAGATGGGGAAAGCATCAGTTTGGGCAATATGAAGCTCACCTTTATCGAGACCAAGATGCTTCATTGGCCCGAGAGTATGTTCAGCTACCTGGCTGATGAGGGGATCCTCTTCTCTCAGGATGCCTTCGGGATGCACCTTGCCACCAGCGAACGGTTTGCCGATGAGGTACCAAGCGACATTCTGGAGTTCGAAGGGGCGAAGTATTTCGCCAACATCCTTCTTCCTTTCTCCTCATTTGTGTTGAAGCTTCTTGAGCGGGTGACGAAACTCGCTCTTGGCATAAAGATGATAGCGCCGGACCATGGACCGATCTGGCGGAAGGATATCGGGCGGATACTCGACTTATATGGGATATGGGCAAACCAGAAACCGACGATGAAGGCGGTGATCGCCTACGATACGATGTGGGGTAGCACTGCTCTTATGGCACGGGCTATCGGTGAGGGGATTGCTTCCTCTGGTGGAAGCATCAAATTGATGCCTCTTCGTTCCTCTCACCGGAGCGATGTCGCCACCGAGATACTTTCTGCTGGTGCCTTGGTGGTAGGTTCGCCTACTATAAACAACAATATGTTCCCTACGGTGGCGGATCTCCTCTATTACCTTAAGGGGCTTAAGCCTCAGAATTTGGTGGGGGCTTCTTTTGGCTCGTATGGCTGGAGTGGTGAAGCGGTGAGACAGGTCGAGGATATCCTTAAGGCGATGAAGGTGGAGGTGGTGGGCGAGGGCATCAAGGTGAAGTATGTCCCGGATAGAGATGCCCTCAAGGAGTGCAGATCCTTTGGAGCCTTGATCGGCAAGAGGATAAAGGAGAAGGTGGGATGAAAAGATGGCGTTGTACTGTATGTGGCTACATCCATCAGGGGGAAGAGCCACCGGATAAGTGCCCCAACTGCGGTGCCCCGCGGGAAAAATTCGTGGAGGTGTCCCCCGAATTTGGGAAGCTACATATGCATTACGGAGAGAAGGTCTCTTATGGGGATGAGGTGGATGTAAATCCCTTCTTCGGGGATTACCAGGCTATCGCCCCTTACATCTACAATCTTCCGGTGGGAAAGAGGGTTCCCCTCCACAAGCATCCCACTACCGATGAGCTCTTCTTCGTTCTTAAGGGGAGGATCAAGTTCAAGGTGGGGGAGAAGGAGATAGTAGGGATAAAGGGTGATCTTGTTCAGGGGAGGATGGATGTCCCCCATTCCTTTGAGAACATCGGGGATGAACCCGCGTTCTTCCTCTCGGTCAAGGGACCAAAGCCGGTGGACCTGGTAATGCTCGAGGATACAAAGGAGGGGAAGTGATGGAGAATGAGCTGGATCTTAAAGCCTTATGGAGCATAAGCTATGGACTATATGTAGTTACCTCCCATAGTGATGGTAAGCTGAACGGACAGATAGCGAATACCGTGTTTCAGGTTACTGCCGAGCCCGCTCGTCTTGCGGTGAGTATCAACAAGGAAAACCTGACCCACGAATACATTGCAAAAAGTGGCGCCTTTGCGGTATCCATCCTTGATGAGGATACTCCGATGGAATTCATCGGGCTTTTCGGCTTCAAGTCGGGAAAGGAGGTGGATAAGCTCGCCCAAGTGACATTCAAGGAAGGAGCTACTGGCTGCCCCTTGGTGACCGATAACGCACTCTCTATCTTAGAGGCGAAGGTGATAGATAAGCTTGATATGGGCAGTCATACCATATTTGTGGGTGAACTTGTCTCTGCTGAGGTGTTGAAGAAAGGAAAACCCCTTACCTATGCCTTCTACCACGAGAAGAAGAGAGGCAAGAGCCCGAAGAAGGCGCCAACCTATAGGGGGAATCAATAAATAAAGAAAAGAGGGAAAAGATGAAGAAGTATATTTGCGATGTATGTGGCTATGTTTACGATCCTGCGGAAGGGGATCCCGATAATAACATAGCCCCAGGGACCCCATTTGAGGATCTCCCCGATGATTGGGTCTGTCCCATTTGTGGTGCGGGGAAGGATGAATTTTCGCCTGAGGAGTAGGCGGCAGATCCACTTTTTCCTGCTGAAGGGCTTGGCTTTGATTAAGACCAAGCCCTCTTACTTATAGCTTTAAAGGCAAAGCTCGGCAAGTATCTCAGGCAGCTTCTCTACAAATTTCCTTATCTCGTCCCGGACCCGGCGGTAATGAAAGAGTGCTTCCTCTTCGTCCTTGAGAGAAGAGACAAGTTCAGGAGGATCATCGAAGTAGATATGACATAGTTTGACCCCACCCGGGAAGAGGGGGCAATTCTCCTCCGCTTCACTGCAGACGGTGATCACATAGTCGAACCCGATGTTTTTAACCTCATCTATAGGTTTCGATCTTTGGTGGGAGATATCCACCCCTGCCTCAGCCATTACCTTGACTGCAAGGGATCAAGCCTGTGAGGAGTTATTCCTGCGGAATAAGGTTCTATCTCATCACCCTTGAGGTAACGCGTCCACCTCTCCGCCATCTGAGAACGGCAGGAATTCTTACCGCATAGGAATAGGATTTTGAGCGTCCCATACAGACTAACATAGAGGGTAGTTTGTCTCAAGGTTCAACGATCTGAGATAAAAACGAAATAAAGTGGAGAGCCCTTCCTTGGGTAGAGGTGAAGCGTTGGTTTTCTCTCCACATTGAGTATAATAAAAAAAGGTTCGTGTTTTGCATTCAATGATCAAGGTTAAAGGAAAGGTTGTATGTCACCAAGAAGTAGGGATTATGCAGTCTGTAGCCTATGTGGTGCTGACGAGGGGAGGTTGCTCTTTCATCTTAAGGAGCTCCCTGATGGACGGAGAGAGGGGATTGTCCGTTGTGAAAGGTGTGGTCTTGTTTATCGGAATATTAGGGAGTCAACTGCCGTTATCCGTCAGCGTTATGAACAGGAGTATCAGCCAGAGGATCTCTCGGCGAGTAGGAGAGCGCTTTTTCGGCACTACATAAAATTGTTAGATAATTTCCGAAGGCTAAACCGCCTATTGGATATCGGCGCCGGGCACGGCTTTTTTCTTAGGCTCTGTACCGAACGCTCGTGGGAGTGTTATGGAGTGGAGATCTCGAAGGAGGCGGTGACTTTCGCCAAGGAAAAGTTCAATTTAGAGATATTCGAGGGCTCTCTTAAGGAGGCTCATTATCCCGATGATTTCTTCGATGTGGTCACTTTATGGAATGTCCTTGATCACTTGTCAGACCCAAAAGCCACATTGGTTGAGGTTCACCGGGTGTTGAGGCCCGGTGGCGGTCTTTTTCTTCGTTTTCCTAATGGAGCCTTCCAAATCGCCTGCCATAAATTTTTTTCCTTCCTCGGCGGTATATGGGAGAGATTCGGTTCTTTCGACCCCTCTGTTTTTCATCTTTACTCCTTTGATAGGAGATCGATAGAGCGCCTTCTTAAGGAAACGGGATTTGTCAAAATTGCGGTGTCGAATTCGGTGTTATCTCTGAACGATCCTTCGGAAGGGAAGTTTAGCTTCAGGAAGAGGGTTTTTGCTCAACTGGTATATGGTTTTTCCAATCTGGTTGCTTTACTTAGTTGGGGGAGGTGGCTGATCGGTCCTTCTCTGTTCGTGAGCGCGGAAAAACCTGGCGGTTAACAAAATAGGATATTTCCTTGTTGCTTTCCCTCTTCTATTTCAGCTACAATGAATTAGAGTAAGAAGACGGATTTTTTCTTTGTCTTTCATCCCTCTTAAAGATTAAGGAGGTAGCAAGATGGGAACCAAGGGAAGAGAGATAATAGGGGTCAATGTGGACAAGTTGATAGAGCTTCTGAACAAGGCGCTTGCTGATGAGTGGCTTGCCTATTATCAATATTGGATTGGAGCGAAGGTAGTAGTAGGTCCTATGCGGGGAGCGGTGGTTGCCGAGCTTGAGGAGCATGCCGGGGATGAGCTTAAACACGCGGGGATGCTCGTTGATAGGATCATCAAGCTTGGGGGGACGCCGATCCTTAAGCCGGAGGATTGGTATAAGATGACCAATTGTGGCTATGAAGCTCCTGCGGATCCTTCGGTGAGGAAGGTTTTAGAGCAGAATGTAAAGGGTGAGCAGTGTGCCATTGAGGTTTATTCTAAACTGCTCGATATGGTTAAGGATAAGGATCCTATCACCTATAATATGGTTCTTGGTATCCTTGAGGATGAGATAGAGCATGAGGAGGATCTTGAGGCTCTTTTAGAGGATATGAAGCAGATGAGATAAGACTGATTTGAGAATACGACTTGGACCCACCCTTCCCGATGGGTTCAAAATTTTTTGGTAGCTCAATTACTGTTATCGATCTGATTGAGGAATATAGCCTCACCAAGGATGAAGACCGACTTCTCTTAGTTTTTTCGTGAACTTCGCATTTTTGCTACCCTTACATTCGCTATGGCGTTTATGTTTGACAAATGACTTTTTTCTTCGGTATTATCAATTTGGAATTGGGGGGTTTTGAATTTATCAAGGAGAGCCACTGGTACCGAATACTTATCTGGAGGTAATTCCTCTTTAAGTTTCCGACGCTTGCCTGCCCAGATTAAAAGAAGGAAACTTGTTATCCTTCCACCTCACTGGATCATCACCATCTTAGAGAGCTCCTCGTGCTAACTTATCTGGCTCCTCAATTTTAGGTGCTTCAGTGTTATCCGGAATGGTTTATCTTTTGTAACCAATAAATGTCTAACGATTTAGGGAGGGTGGTACTATGAAGCTATTTGTAGGAGGGATCATTTTAGTAAGCATCGCTGTTCTCAGCCTGATAGGGAACTTTGCCGTGGAGCCGGTGACCAATGATCCTGGAGGAGCTATCCTTGGTTTCCTTATGTTTGCTGGCGGTGGTTCATTGATGATCTACTTCGGGAAAAAGGGAATGAATATCAGAAAGAGGGTCCTCGAGTTTGCCTTTGCGATGTTGCGGAAGGAGGAAGCTATCGATGCTGGCGAGATTTCGGGGAGACTTGGTCTCTCTGAGATCAAGGTAAGGGATATTCTGAGGAAGGAGCAGCTCAAAGGGGTGATACCCTTCAAGGCTGAGATAAAGTAACTCATTAACAAAAAGAAATAGTCCTCTTTTTCAAAAAGGTGTACCCTTTATTTTTGCCCGGTAATTGAGGAGAAGGAGAGGTTTGTCTGGTCCCCTTCTTTGCCCGCCGATATCGCTGATGTATTCCGGAAGGATGAGGAGAGGAAAGAGTTTTCTTCTCGAACTTTCTTTATTCCCCGATACCGCATCTTACTTTTGCTATTCTCGCTGCCTTCAGCATAGGATATATCTATCAGGAGACGAGAAGTCTGGTTGGTCCCATTTTAATACATAATATAGTCGATGGATTAGTGACCCCCCATGGCTGGCTTTATTAAGGGAATGGGAAATCTCTCTTTACTTCTTTTAAAAACTCGTTTAATAGAGTTCCTTTAGCAAGGAAGGATGCGTTGAGACTCCAGAGAGCTTCTTTATAGAATTCGAGAGTTATGATGTCTAAGTTCTCATTCAGTTCGGCTGGCTTTAATTGCTTTGTTATCTTGAAATTATTATCTAAAGGGCCTTCAACTTTAAAAGGTAGTAGATATGGATATCTCAATTTGGTTCTCTCGTCAATATAAACTTGTTTATTTTGAATTCCTTCGAGGGTTAGTTCTGTCTCCAAAATTCCCCAATAGCCGATCTCTTGGTAGAATTTTCCACCAAGCAGAAATACTTGATACAGGTTGTGTAAGATATGGAATGGGAGTATTTTGCCCTGCTCCAATTCTAAATTTTCTTTATACCAGACCAATCCATATTGGTTTATCTCCATATGGGAAAGCCGGTAGTTATCGCCGTTATATTTAATTATATATTTGAAAATTAAACTCTCATTAAGGGTTATATGAGCGTAATTGTAGAAGTGGCCCAATCCTTGAGTTTGCAGAAATTTTAATTCTTTTATTTTAAGCGGTTCAATTAATATCTTACTGGGGAAGAGAGGGATAATATGTATTTTCAGAAATACCGGTAGGCTATGTAAGAACAGTGGGTTTTTATATTCTGTGTGTCCGGTATATCTCTTCTCCGCTCTTTCTAAAAGGCGGTTTTTATTTTTTATGGCTTTTTCTCTTCTATTTCTCAGCCATTCTATATCTTCGTAATGCGCTAAAATAGGTTCGTTTTGAGCTTGAGCTCTGATATAGACCTTCGTTCCATTTTCAACCCAGTGAGGGGCTAAATCGCTTTCCTCCACCCTTATTACAATCACCGCTATTTTAGGGTCGTCTTTCTTTTGACAGACCTGAACTTCTGGAAAGACAGGTGGATCGATATTTTTTAGGCAAATTGAGGTAATTTTCTCGTAGAACCCTTCTTTGTATTCTATCCCTTTTACCGGGTATATTGGCTTGCGATCTTTTTCTGCTACGCCGATTAAAATGACTCCTCCGTGAGTGTTGGCGAATGAAGCTATTTCTTTAGCTAATTTTTTGTTTTCCGGGAATTTTTCTTTGTATTCGATTCTTATATTTTCCCCTATTTTTCCCTGGCAGAATCTCTCAACATCTTCAAAGGTTATTTTATTAATTGGTTTTATGAATATATTCATAAAACGCCCCTTTTCATCAATAGCCCTGGATTTACCAATATTTTATCACACCTGCTGGACCTCGAAGTAGAGAAGCGCGTGGTCGGAGTACCTTTTGATCCAGAGGGCTTTCCCTTCTTCGGTAGCCTCTTTGGTCCATCCCCTTACATCCACCTCCGCACCGGCGAAGGATTTAAAGCTTAGATGATCGGAGGCGACCACATGATCGAAGTTGCCCGGGGGATAACTCGATCCGGGACCGTTCCACCAGGTGAAGTTGGAATTCTTGGTGAGCAATCGCATCCGCTGGGCTTCCGCCCGCTCCTTGATCCGCTTGATCTCCACCTCTGAGGGGATCTCGTGCCCCCAGGGATATTCCATTCCCATCGTGTTCAGATCGCCTAAGAAGAGGTAATTCGCTTTCCCAGGACCGCCCGCTGCCTTGTCGAGCACCTCGCGGAACTTGAACGCCCGGTAGAGCATATCATCCCTTAGACCGAGGCTCTTGGGGCTGGTCGAGCTCTTCAGGTGCAGGAAGAGGATGGGATAAAACTCCCCAGCCACATTCACCGTTACCAGGACACCGGGACGAAGGGTGGATTGCCCGGACTTGAATGTAAGCTTCTGAGTGACATAAGCGCTTACACCGTGTTTGATACCGACGAGTATCTCCTGAACCTGAGGTCCTTCGGTAATGTGAAACTGATAGTTGGGCATCGCCTTCATCAGGGGTTCAAATACCAGCTTGCTCTCCACTTCATAGATGGCGATGATGTCGGCGTTCTGCTCTGCGAGATAGCTCACAACGGGTTCGATCTGCTCCTTTTTATCGCCGAAATGCTCTACATTCCATGAGGCAACGGAAAAAGCTTTCGCCATTTGCTCCTCCCTGTGGTATTGGTTTTAGCTACTATTATAGAGATGTTCTCTTTACGGCAGCAAGTATTGCTGAACAAAACCTTCCTTCCTTAACCCCAAATTATGCACCACCCGTACTGAAGTGAAAAAAGCCCTGAGGTAAAGCTTCCTCAGGGCTTATCCTGATTTCATAACCCCCTTATCTCAACGAATTGTCCTTATAATCCGGTAATCCCTCATTAGCTACCATCAGAATCTGTAGATCAAACCCGCATGGGGCACAAGGAAGTATAGGTCGCTTCCGCTGGTGAATATGTGGTGGTAGTCCAAGCCGAGCTCCAAGATCCAATCGGGTTTCAGGGAGTAATCCACCCCGAAGCCGAGGTTGAACCCGAACCTCTTAGACCCGGCTTCTGGAATGTATATCCCTCCCCCGCCGTTAACATAGAGCCTCTTAGGGTTAGTGGTGAACTCGTACTTTAAGTTGGCGGAGAGGTTCCACCAATGCCAATGGACGGTGTCGAGGAAAGTAACTCCGGCCTCGAAGCGGTTATATCCCACCAAGCCCACCACCGATAATTGGGAGGTAAGGTGGTAGTCAAAGTCAAATCCTATACTGTAATCACTGTCGAAATTATTGTTGTAGGCTCCTTGAGGAACGGTTTTTCCAAAGTGGAAGCTCACACTATATGCTCGTTTCCTGAGCTTTTCGGCGAGGTTGAATGAGAGGCTCTTCCCTTTAACATAGACCTTGATCTTGACATCCCGAAGGTTTACAGCTTTCGGTAGCTCAAGGATCTGGCTATAGGTTCCGTCCAGGTTGTCCGTGAGTCTTTTGGTAAACCTTCCTTGGGAGGTGGTCAGCTTGATCATCCCGGAATATCTTGGTCCCAAGTAGTTGCCCAGAGCATCCCTGGGTGTGATGACGATCTTGAATCGCCTGAGGTCCTTCTCTGGGAGAGTTAAGGGGATTACCTCGACCAACACATACTTGGGAGCGACATTGACCGTCACATATTTCTCGATCAGCTCATCCCGTTCGAAGAGATTGCCCCAGCTCGTCTTCCCACTGGCATAGAAGTGGAAGGAATATGTCCCTTCCTTTCTCGTATCGGTAAACCGGTTTGTGTAGATCCCATCGTTAGCCTTGAGATCGCCATGGGTGCCATCGTCGTAGAGGTTGGTGGTGGTGGGACCCATAACCTCAGGGAATGCCACCTTCTTGATGTCGATGAGGTAGAGAGCCTTGCGATGAAGTGGTGAGAGGTTCTCGTTATCGCGCTTTCCTGGGATCCGCTTAAGCTGTTCCGCGGTTACCTTGTTTACTGCAAACCAGTTTCCTATTCCTTCTTCGGGCCGGGCTATCTTCACGACTACATCCTTAAGACCGGTAACCGGTTGTCCTCGTTCTGTGATCTTCGCGGTGAGGGTAATTCTGTCCCCGGTACCATATGTTTCTTTGTCGAGAGCAGCTTTCATCTTCAGGGTGGTATCCAAGATAACGCTATACTGGTAATACTCGCGCTCCCCGATATCGAGTTTTCCGGAATCGATCTCAATGGTCCAGGGAGTAGGTCCTACCTTGCCCGGTTTTCTGAGGAAGGATGTATCCACGGTGATGATCTTGTAGGTCTTTCCTTTATGGAAGGAAACGCCGCGAGCGATGCCCACCTTTCGACCATCTGAGGACCTGATGGTGAAGCCAAGCCTGTCGTACTGTGGTGTTGCCCAGCTCAAGAAGAAGCTTACCTTCCGATCGTGCTCGCTGATCTTTACCTTGTGGACAACCTTCTCTTCCGCCTTGATCACTCCCATCGGGTCTGTTGCCGTTTCCAACCCCAGGGCATCCACCAAGATGGATTTGTAGGTCGCCTGAAGATCGGTTGCCGGATTCCAGGTCGCCGGGTTAAAAGCGGGAGTGGTAACATCGTAAAACACACCACCCGTCCCTGTGGCAAGTGCCTCCAGCAGGGGATGATCGATATTCGTGGGTTGGCCAAATCCAATGGTGTAGACCTTGATCCCCTCGGTGTTTAGCTGAGTAAGGAGGTTGACGACCTCAGGATCGGTGACATTCACCAACGATGGGCAGTTGTGATATCCATCGCTCAGAAGGACGATCGCTCCGTTGGCTTCCAAGCCGAACATCCCGATGGCGGTGCTCATACCCGCTAACAACGGGGTATTCCCCTCTGCCACCAAACCGGGGATGGTGGTGGTAACCGCGGTGTTCTTGCTCGTGTTTGTGAGTAAGGTCATCGGGGTAATGACCTGACCATTGCAACCTACGGAGTAACTCCAAGGGTGGGGTGGGAAGGTGGCGATGCCGAAGTTTATCCTCTTGTTGCTGAAGTCGTTAAGCAGTTCCATAAAGGGATAAGCCGCTTCCTTGGCAAGGGATATCCTCTGCTCTGCCGGAGGTGCGGGGCTTGTTCCGTCGTGTCGCCAGGACATACTCCCCGAGGTGTCAAACAAGAGCACCACCCCTCCATACAGTCGGAGGAGCGAGGTGGATGGATCGCCGTAGAGGTTGTAGTCCATCTTGTTCATCCAGCTTGAAGTGGGGGTAACATTGGCTTTTGTTATATAGAGGGCAACACCTGCGGGGCGGTCTTGCATAATTCGCATAGCATAATGGTAAGTCAGATTGGCGTTTGTCCCGCTGGCTGGATTCGGGTCAAATGCCGGGTTGAAACAGGAATTCCAGGAGACCCGGGAAGCGGAGACAGTAGCGATTGCTCCTTGTTTAAGGAGGGAATAACCGAGGTTACTGCTATTCTCAGGATATCCATTGAGGCAAGAACCCTGAAAGGTGAAAGCGGGCGTTGCGTTGTTGAGGTGAGTGCAGTCGGTAGAGGCGATCAACTGGGAGGCAGAGCTCGGGCTCCCATGGGTTGACCAGGTCACCACCCCATAGCCCCCTCCATTAGCCCATTCCTTGAGCATATTGCAGGGAGCAGCTGGATCTGCATTCTTGGGATTTATCGTGGGGCATTCCGGCGGAGGAACGATGCCGAAGTCATCCTCATAGACCCGGTAGGTGGTGAAACCGAGGGGATCGGCGAAATCGTGCTTTAGCGCTTCTCCAAGTTGGTAGTCTGAATCGGGTTCCCACAGATACACCGCGGCGGTGAGGAACTTTCTCCGCCAGACAGGGGTAGCTGCTGTTTCGTAATCGATGATCTTCTGGAGGATGTTATCCAGGGTGGCATAATCCCCATTATAGACGGGGATCCTTCCCACATAGACCTCCGGGGCGAAGTCAACTCCGCCCGGTCCGCTGTCGCCTGCTCCCCAGTAAAAATCAATGTTGCTGTCAACCCTGGTGAGAGCAGGAGCGGTA
>Ga0190360_1000900_pt1 | contig 15790 bp, 19 predicted proteins | sample 48721834_MG_FD_161271 | JGI IMG/M metagenome (GOLD analysis project Ga0190360, IMG submission 161271) | Hydrothermal vent microbial mat bacterial communities from Southern Trench, Guaymas Basin, Mexico - 4872-18-3-4_MG | ecosystem: Environmental > Aquatic > Marine > Hydrothermal vents >... | reverse complement strand
GATCGCTCATACGGACGAACGCCCAGGTAGTTCTGTCTCTCGATCCGCATTTCCCAGCACGCGCACCAATTCTGGTAGCCCCTCCAGGCCCTCACGTGTCAACTGCTCAAGGAACTCAACGGGTAAGGTACAATCATCTTGGTAGGTCATGGTGTCTCCTTTCTTCGGTTTCCAAACTCCCGAAAGGATATCACTTGGCCTACCTACTTTTACAGAAAGAACTTTACACTAGCCTCCCCACCTGCCAATCGTCGTTCATTTCCATCAACACCGCTCCAATAAGGCGATCGACAGAGGCCTCGTCAGGAAAGACGCCAACCACATTTGTGCGCCGCTTGATCTCCTTGTTGAGCCGCTCGAGCGGATTGGTCGAGCAAATCCGCGTCCAGTGTTCAGGCGGAAAGGCCAAATAGGCGAGCACCTCATCTTCAGCCCTGGCCACCAGCTCGGCAGCCTTCGGCCAGCGGAGCTTCATGGCTTTCACCCCCTCGCTCAACTGCTGCTCGGCTGCTTCCCGGTCCGGCTGGGCGAAGATCGTGCGCATCGCAGCCGCCCCAACGGCCTTGCTGCCATTGGGGATGTTTACCAGAATATTTCGCATGAAGTGCACCCGGCAGCGCTGCCCGCCGGTCCATCACAAGCGCATTCGAACCACCAACCTGCTGGAATGAGCCTTCGTGGAGCAGAAAATGCACACCAAAGTGATCCCGGGCTTCTGGACAGAGAAGAGCTGTCTCAAGCTAGTCTTCGCTACGCCTTGGCAGGCAAGCCAGCGCTGGGAGGATGTGCGCATGAGCGAGTTCGAGCAGGCTCAGATCTGAGCACTCCGCGCAGAGCTTGGGCTGATGCCGCCAGGCAGCTCAGGGGAGCCTATGTGATGTGCCGCCCGAAACCTCACGAATTTTTGCATCAGATTCAGGGCTTGACCAAGCGTTTCCGAAAGGGATCAACCCTTTTTGCATGAAGAATATTGCACAATCAGCAGCGGCCCATGAGTAGCAGCTCAAATGCCCGGGAAGAATCGACCTCCAACTTGAAGGATATAGAAGGAATTAATGCCCTGCGATTGTCTTCTGACCCCAGGGTGGAGCCGTATCCCATATATCCTCCTCGGCAGTTTGGCGTTGTATCCGAACGAATACGCAGTTCTTCACTTCGTAATCGAATCCAGGAACGTCATGCTGACATCACAACCTGGAATATCGATAAACCTCAATCAGCTTGCTGCGGCGCTACTAAAATCTTGATCACCTCGGGGGATTCGAGCAACCTTTTGAACCCTTTTTCTTCGATGTCCACCAAGGGTATGACGTCTGAGATGATTGTGTCGGTATTAAACCTGCCAGCGGCAAGCAGATCAATGGCCATTTCCATTTCGTGCTTCGTGCAGCCAAGTGAACCCTGGATATTGATTTCCCTAAGAATGATATCGATAGGAGTAATCGGCGTCTCTTGCATAATCACACCGACAGTGATGATCTGTCCAGCTGGTCGGACGATTTGAAAAGCCTGCTTGAATGCAGCGGACGCACCAGAACATTCGAATACAATATCTGGGCCAAGTCCACCGGTTAGAGATGCGATTCTATCTGCTAGACTGCTCCCATATTCGATTGGATTCAGCACAACATCAGCCCCTACTTCTTTTGCAATTTCTGAACGATAGGGAGATACTTCACTGCATATGATTTGATGTGCACCGCTAATCTTGAGCAACTGTATCAGCATCAGCCCAATCGGGCCAGCGCCCAGTACAGCAACAGTATCGCCCAATTTGAATTTTGATAGTCTTATTGCCCGAAGCCCAGTGCCAACCGGCTCGGCAATAGCTGCATCATTAAAGGAAAGATGATCGGGGATTCTTATGAGCATATCGTCCGCGAAGGGAATCTTGACATATTCGGCGAAGGCGCCGTCGAATTTTGGAGAATGCCCCATTGTCCATTCGAAGGCATTCGCACAGTAATATTCCAGGCCTGCTTTGCACGCATCACACTGACCGCAGCTTGCGACACTGAAAATGGCAACCCGGTCGCCCCTGCGGAATCCCGTTACCCCTTCGCCGACTTCAATGACGGTGCCCACGGGCTCATGTCCCATGACTGTGCCAGGCCTAAAGAGCATCCCGTCTTTGTAGGCGTGGACATCTGTTCCGCAGATACCAGCCAATTCGATTTTCACCAAGCCTTCCCCCGGACCAACGGCAGGAATGATCTTCTCCTGAATCCTGATTTGCTGTACACCAGTTAAAACGGCTGCTTTCATTTATATTTCCTTGGTCATGATTTGTTATTGATTATCCATGCATCGGCTTCTGCTTCAGCAGGAAATCGCTCTTAAGAAAGACCACGATTTCCAGCGGCTGTAAGCTGATCGACCTGGGATCGTTTCCTCCCATTCATTCCAAGAAACCACATCTCAACCATCTCATGCTTCCCCCCTGAATCCTTGGTCCGCCAGCATATTACTCTTTGGACATGGCATATCGACGGTCTGCTGATCTTGAAGACGACGCTGGAGCGCAGGAGGTGCAATATGTTGAAGCCTTCTCATTACACGATCGGTAGCGACGCCCACAAACACTATTCCATCTTCGCTGTCCGTGATGGAAACGGACAGCTCATTGACCTCATCCGTATCAACCACGAGCGAGACGCGATCAAGGCCTTTCTTTCGCAATTTATGGAAGGCATAGCCATCGCCCTCGAAAACGTCGGCGACGGCCCCATTCCGGTTATCTCAGGACTGCTATTGAATCGCCGACGAGATTGAAAAGGCAATATGCACTCCCCTGCTTGCCCACGCCGCTAAAGCCAAAATCATGATGGGAACTCCAATATAACCGGCAAGTTCGACTCAGAAGGGCTGGCCACGCTTCAGCATCTCGGATCCCTGCCCGCGATCCGGATCGCACCCTGGGAAATATGGGATGAGCGTGGACTGCCGCGCACGCGCACGGCCTTCTATAAGATGCCCACCGCATCGAAAAACCGCATGCCTTCAAGCCTGACCAAGTATGCGCTCTCCCCGGGTATCTACAGTGACATCTATGCGCCGAAGTGGCGCTCTCAGATATTGGAGCTCATCGGCTCCATGCCGTAAGAGACCCAGCGACGGATGCACCAGGAGCCAGAAGCACTGGACCTGTTTCAGGATCAGATCCATCGGCTTGAAGAGAAGGTCCTGGAGCGATCCGGGACCACCGCAACTATTCGCCTGATCGAGACACTACCCGGCGTGGCAAAGACCCTCGTCATCGAGCGCGAAATCGGAATCATTGATCGCTTTCGCCACCAAAAGCATCTTGCCAATTATTCCGGCACTTGCCCCAAAGTCACTGCCAGCGGAGGCAAATTCCGCTATGGCAAGATGCGCAAGCAATCCAATCAGTACCGGAAGTGGGCTTTCACGGAGATTGTGCAACATTCTTCTGCATGAGATCGAAATCAGCTTCATCTGCGCTAATCTGCGCCAATTCAAGGATGTTTCCAAAAGGGTCACGGATATAAATGCTAAATCCTTCCCCCACCTGGACCGGTTCACCGTGTGTGATAGCACCCGCGGATTTGACTTGCTCAAAGGCCATGAAAATATCAGTTACCTGGAAGCAGAGATGGGCCAAGCCATTATCGTTTGCCTGTCGGGAAAAGGGATCTCCTTTCGATTTGGGCTCTTGATATTCGAATAGCTCTAAGAAGCAGTTCTGACCATTAAGCAGCAAGCATTTCGCTGCAGTGCCTGCCACGCCCATCACCCGCTCTGCAGTCTCGCTGAATGATTCGTCCCAATCATAATTGCGAATAACCCGAAAACCCAGCGCGTCACAATAGAACTGACGCGCTTTTTCCAGGTCAGGGACAACGATTCCTGGGTGATGAAATCCTATGATCATTAGCTCTCCTTGAAAATCAGCCAAAGAACTCGATTAGTTCCAAAATGAATCCTGATGCTGGTTTGGGGCGGATGTGAACCTCCCTCCAGCTTTCGCCTTCCTGGGAAGAGTGTATTACCCAACCCAATTTCGTTAGGCGTTTTACTTCGGCTGCCAAATTGGGGATAAAATATCCCACCTCGCTAAGATAGCCAAAAGGATGGGGCAGCGTAAAGGCCATGGAATCTAGGCTCTGCCGGGGTTCGATCAATTCCCAGTAGCAATCACCTTGCCAGAAAACACTGTAGCGTTGGTCACAAAAGGCCGGGGCATCTTCCGGCATTCGAGTAGGTTGGATACCAAAGGCCTGCCGAATATGTTCTTCGGCTTCTTCGAGATTAGGCACATACAATGCCAAATGGTTGACTGATGCATAGGGGGACTTGCTGGCATCTTTCCAGACGCTCTTGGCCTGGGCTAGAAACGCTTTAACCACATCTTCTTGCGCTATCATCATTCAGTCTCAAAATCCAGAATTTGAATTAATTCTACCGGGATGCCGGAGGGTGGGTCAGTGTCGATCTTTACCATCCGGCCGCCAGCATCGGCACACTCGGCGGTCACTCTCCAGCCCATCTTCTCCAGGCGTTGCAGTTCAGCATCAATGTTCGGGGTAAAGAATCCAATTTCACTCAAATGACCAATCGGCGGCCCTTCGCCAGCATCGTAACCCAGATGTGATTGTTGGGCTGGTTCCATCAACTCCAGATAAAATCCCTCTGCTAGCCAGGCCACGCTCAATGCTTTTTCTCCAGGGAACATCTGATTCTTACCAGTATCCAGTCGGATGAAATTGTCTATACCAAACGATTCTGCTAACAACTTCTCCGCTCTGGCAAGATCAGGAACCCTAATACAGAGATGATTCATGATCAGGCGCTTCTCTTCGGCCGACTGCCTAGCAAGCCGCTTGTATTTTTCCAGAAAATCTTCAAATAGCTTATCCTGGGTCATTGCGCTCCTACTTCGGGCAATTCTCTTGGGGATAAAGATAAATCTTCCCTGCTCTCTTTGAAAGAGCCGCTTCAAAGGCTGCAGCCCCATCCGACATATTGAACTCATGTGTCACCATCAAGTCGATTTGCTTCTGAACCTTAGGGTTCATCAGCATATCGACCAGCGCTTCACGATCCTTGATCCGCACATCATGACTACCCGAGAGATTTACATGCCGGTTGTGTATCTCATCCAGCAAATGGATAGGAAAGGGTTCATTACTTGCGGGCAAGAACCCCAACATGTGCATGTGTCCATAGCGGCGTACCGCTTGCAGGCAGCGACGTTGATAATACGGATAACCAGAACACTCGAATGTGTAGTCACAACCCTTCTTATCGCCAGTGAGTTCTTGGACCTGCTCCAACCAGTCAGGGGCATCAGGGTCAATGATGTAATCAACACCCAGCTTGCGGCAAATATCCATGCGAAATTCGTTGCGACCTAACACGATAACATTCGCACCTAGATACTGGGCGGCAATGATCACGCCAAAACCAATGAAACCGATGCCGGCAGCCAGCACCCAGTCGCCTTCCTTCACGCCCAGTTCACGCATTGGCGAGAATGCGGCTCCGCAAGAGCAATTTGCCGCGGCGGCGTATCTGAAAGGTAATTCATCAGGAATCTTCTGAACCATACGCTCTGGAGCAATGCGGTATTTTGAGAATCCATACCCACCAGATTCGCTATTGCAGGCAATTTCTATCGCGCGCAAACCACCGGGAACGGCCATTGCCTCGCCACCTGCCAGCGATTCCAGCTTTGCATGAGGGTCATCATATGCGCCACCTGCCAGCTCCTCATAAGGAATGCTCATACAATGAGTAGGACTCAGCTCTTCCCTGCAAACAAAACATTCTCCGCAAGGATTCCCCTGATAGATGATAACGCGGTCGCCTATCGCAAACTTGCTTCCTTCTGCAACTTCAATGACAGTGCCAACGCCTTCATGGCCCTGGTGCTCTTCATCTGAGTGCCATTCAAATGTGAAATCACGATAAACTTGATGCTCGATGCAAACAGGTGCAATTTCGACCTGGACAAGTAAATACCCCGGTACAATCTTCGGGTAAGGCTTTTCTTTGAGTGCAACTTTGCGTGGCTCGGGAATCGTCAGAACTACATTCTTCTTTTCGGTCATAATCGACATCCTTCTGCTAGCGCTCGATCATAAGAGCAAATGGCCTAATTTCAGGCGGCTTGCAGGCTCTGCGGGTTAGTCACCTGCAAGCCGCCTCTTGATGCGCTTCGAGTCCTTGGAGAAGAATCCGCATCACGGTTGATTCAGGGCACTAACCTCAGAAAGAGCTCAAAAGGCTAAATAGCCCAAAATCACTCAACAGGGATTTCTTTGAATCGGGCATCCAGATCAATGCCTTCCTTCTTGTTCTTGCTGACGAAGTAGAAGTACCAGATCGCGCCTACGACGAACGTGCCAACAATTGTGCCGATGGACTGCGGAGAATTTGCGCCGTTGATGGGGTCAACTGCAGTACGATAGCCAACAAACCCCATTGTGACCGCCGCAATGACACCTGAGATGGTCATCAGCGGGATTCCCAAGAACTCGATCTTCGCAGCAGAAGCCTCATATACGTCCTTCTTTGTATAGGGAAAGATTGCCGCAGCAATAGCGGTCAGACCCAATACAATAGAGAAGGATATCTGTGCCGAGAGTACTGAGAAGAACGCTGTAAACGAGTACAACGCCAGGAATACGATCGCGACAACGGTAGTCACAATTATCGCATTCGAAGGCGTATGATATTTCTCGGAAACCTTGCCAAGCCACTTGGGTGCCAAGCCGTCAATGCTCCAGGCCAGCATGCTGCGAGTGGAGTACATAGCCACGGCAGGGGTATTGACCAGGAAGAGCAACAGGATACCGCCAAGAATAATGATCGAAACCAGCGGGCTGTCAGTCATCAAAGCAGCCAACGTGCTCACCCATGGGTATATTGGAATTGGCAGAATATCGGGATCGATCAAAGCCGCAACTCCAAATGCTCGCAAGCCTTCATTACCTAAGGTCAAGCGAGCGAAGAAACCAATGCCGAGCATTATCAATGTGCCAACGGTCTGAGCAGTGGGAATAGCGATCAATTGACCTCGGGTTACATTCTTGATCTCGCCGCTGAATGCTGTAGACCAAACAGCCAGGAGAACTGCAAAACCAGGCCAGATCATGAAGTTAAGAGTTTCCTTTATTTTCATAGCCGGGTTCAATGGGAAACCATACCCTGCCGCAGTGCTAATGAATGCCTGATAGGCACCGTCGCCTGCATAGCTATTGAAGACGGGTTCAAAGTTCATTGCACCCGATGCGCCTAGTCCCAGGACAATCAGCAAGACCGCAAAGCCCAGTAACGCTAAACTGAATATTATGCGCTGAACCTTAAAAAAGGCGCCTGCCCCACGATAGAGAAGGAAAGCGCCCGCCAGAACAATCACGGAGCCAACAGTGAACCAACCAAGAGGTGAATCGAACCAAAGCCCAAGATCGATCAATCCTGGCCTATCCAATTGAAGGCCTAGGATTAGGAACATTGGCGCCCAAGCAAAGGCCGCAGCATAAGCGGGCGCAACGCCAAAGTAGAAACCCTGCCAGAGCGCATTGCTAAAGCTGCCAACAAAGCCCACCAGCGGGTGGAGCACACGGGAAAGCGGCACATATTCTGCGCCCGAGCGAGGGTATACAGACGAGAATAGAGCGTAGCTGATACCCAGGAAGATGGCTCCGATCAACACCAGAATAGTTGCCCACTCTAGGCTTGCACCAGGATACGCCACCAACGCAGCAGCCGAAAGAAGACCGATGGCGGGGTTCATCTGGTTTAAGCTGAAATAGAAAGTGTCAAAGGTGCTCACCGTTCTGACCAGCCCTGAGCTTTTTCGCGCAAACACACCAGGGCTATCTTCGCGCATGCCAACCTCAGACATGTTCTTCTCCTTTGCATAATGGCAGATGGGATTGCTGCATATAGTTGAATATGTCTCTGCAATTTTGATTCGGATTCGCCTCCTTCCTGAACGTGAGCTTGATCCCCCTATTTCTTCGATGGTAGCAAAGAAATAAGTGATGCCTCTGCGAGCAAAAAGTTGCTAAATATAGCAATCTCATCCCCGAAAAGGAGATTGCTTCGGAAGAGACGATGGCCGTGACACACTGCCTTGATCCATCGCTTGCTCACAACCCCAGCTTTTTTCAAACTCATGAGTCCAGGCAAGGGAACACCTACCCTGCAACAAGGTTGACATTGATCAGGCCGTCCTCTTTGTCCAGGTCAATCACTGCACCCCGCAAGATGCCTTCGGCATATTCGCTGCCCGGGTTTAATATAGTGGTCTTGCCCAGCTTCCCGATACCCGCTGCCTCATGGATATGTCCATGCATACTGATAAGCGGTTGATATTTAAGCAAGAATTCTCTAACAGCCCTGCTCCCTACTGGAACCATCTTCGGCTGCCCGGTTGCATCCAGGACCATGCGCATGTCAGTGGTCAGTTCAGGCGCGGAATCCAGACCTGAGTCGTAGGGCGGCGCATGCAGATCCAGGACGGCCCGATCCCAATTTGAGATGTGGGGTGCCATCTCTTCCAGGCGATCTGACAGCTCCTCTTCAGAAATGTCGCGGGGACAGTTCCAAGGCGTCATGTTGGCGTAACCCATGCCAAACATCTGAAACCCATCAATCTCAACTATGCGGCCATCATGCATTTCAATGGTTTCTGATCTGGCAAGCACATCGTCAACATCGAAAATATCATCATTCCCTGCGGCCACAAAGCAACGCACATCCAAACCAGCTAGACGTTCGTCTGCCATCGCGACCCACTCTTCGACCCTTCTAACGATCAATTGACGGAAAACATCTTCAAGTTTCGACGGATCGCTTTGATACCTTTCATATTCTTCTTCGGTCACTTCAAGAGGATATTGTCCGGCATTGGCCACAACCTGTTTGAAACTCTCAACCCCCTTTTCTTTCTTCATCTTGCGTTTCCGCCCCATAAATGTAGCTTCAACGTGCCCTCTCTTTTTTCTGATAATCGGCACAATCACTTTCCCAGTTATATCGCCACCAATCACGATCACATCCGCCTTGTAATAGCTGGGTGTGGCCAAGAACTTACGCCAACATTTATTTGAACCATGCAAATCAGTCGTGTAATAAATTCGCATCTGTCCCGCCTAATCCCATACTTCCCGAACGTCCTGATACCATTTCTTGCGAGTGCCGACCTTTGCCCTTAGTTTCCATTTGATTGACTTAGGGGCGTGTTCAATTGCCTCAAGAATTGCGCCAATTCGATCTTCGACAGCCAGGCGCTGTCCGCCATTGAGAACTTCATACTGTTTTGCGAAATGCAGCACCTTCTTGAGATTTGTAGTTGCTGTGTAATAAAACCCCCAATCATCGCTGAAGCGCTTGACCATGTAATCAACATCGATCAATTCTTTATCGCCACTTCCGAGATCGTGCTCAATCAGCAAGACAATTATGTCCTGAATGTCTTTTTCATTGATCTCATGGATCTGCAGCTTGCTGAGAACCAGATCGACCAAGCTGATGGTAGGCGAATCCAGCTCTAGACGCTTCTTGAAATGGATTGTGTGAGACATCACCAGATCGTCCTGGAAGATTTCTACCATCAAGCCATTATCGTGATGGTAAATCAGCCTTTTCAACCCGAATTCTTGGCTGTAAGCTACCATCGGGTCTGGCTTGTACCCCAGTTCATCGATGAAAAAGCGATTGGCTTTGCTCGTTTCGCTGGAATATCCCAAGAAATCAATGTCATGGGTGGGTTTGCGCTCGAGGGCGTCGATCAATTCTCGGTTTTCTTGAACGTGGGTACGGACCGCCAAGTGCCCAAGGATTCGCAACGTCACCCCCCTATTTTTTGCAAGATCAACTAGCTGGTGAGCCGTTGCTAGAAGATCTTCAGGCTCAAAAGTCATGACAGCCCACCTTTGTTCTGTTTGCAGGCCTATTGTCCATGAATCCTAAACCTAGATTCAACTGCCATGGGATTTTCTGGGCCAACCATTGACTCTCTCCATTACGAGCGCAAGCTCTTGGTCGGCGATTATGTCCCGCTTTCCCCTGTTGGGATCTCCGACAGAAGTGCATGCTGAAAGGATAATCATCTCAAGAAGCCTATATCGTTGTAGCTGGGCGCGGCACGCGCAGGTCCTCATCGGCGCTCCCTGGATGGGCTGGATAAAGCCATTGACTTCCCTAATCCAGGATGCACCGACACTACTGCAGCTTGCTTCTCGGCCCAACATTCACACAGCTGCACTTGTGAATTGAATTTGCGAGCCAAGATGGCGATATTGTCAAAAACACACACCTATTATAGCAATATTCTCAATAATGTCAATGCTTTATTGACAAAATCACAACTGTATGAGAAAATGCAAACCGAGCCTTTGATTCGAATCCGCCGAGGTATTTTCCCAAAGGGATTCTGCTAATGACTTCCCCCACCGATTCCTCTGCAAATCTCGACGAAATGGATTTTGCCATTTTGTCCCTATTGCAAAGAGATGGCCGCATATCGTTCACAGACATCGCAAAGAGACTAGACGTATCCGTAAATACAGTCCGCTATCGCGTCACAAAGATGATTGAGGCTGACACGCTCCACTTTTACGCCTTCGTAGACCCCCTGCATTTAAGCTTTAGTGCCATTTCGGAGATCCAGATTTCGGTCTTGCCTTCCAAGCTAATAGAAAAGGTCGCGCATGCAATAGCAGCAATCGAGGAAACCAGCTTCGTAGCTATGATTACAGGGGATGCGGACTTGCTCGTTGAAGTCAACTGCCAGGATACACATCACCTACGCGATGTTTTGGATCAACTACACCAGATTGAAGGGGTTGTGAAAACTAAGACTTGCACGTACCTAAAAGTATTCAAATGGTATCAGCCAGACCTGGGAAAAATCCGCAAACGGCGCGCAAAGCTGATTTCTGTTGATGATAGCAATGTTAGCGCATCTCATATTCGCAATCGATAACTTCGTTCCCCATAATGCATTATGGAGTAAGGACAATGGCTCTAAATAAAGCCGAAAAGATACAGCTGTACAGGAACCTTGTTCGTGCACGCGCTTATGACAGGCTCTTTGCGGGGCTGATGACCCGCGGCAAACTGCAGGGGTTCTACCACCGTGCAGAAGGTGGCGAAGCTCCGGGAGTCGGCGCATTTGCATTTGTGAGAGAAGATGATTACGTCTGGCCGCATTTTCGTGGACATGCTGTCCCGCATATGTTGAGTATGGGAATCGACGTGCGCCCCTTCCTAGCCGAGCATCTGGGACGAAAGGCGGGTATGTGCAAAGGATTGGCTGCATACCATCCTTTCTCCCCCGAGAATAACCTATATGGTTGGTGCGGATCGGTTGGCTTCCTATGGCATGTCACTGCCGGATATGCAATGGCTGCCAAGTGGAACGGCAAGAAACAGATTGTGATGGCTTCTGTCGGTGATGGAGGCACTAATCGTGGATTGATGCACGAAGCATTGATTGTTGCGAAGAAATGGAATCTGCCCGTCGTATGGATTGTCGAAAACAACGGTTTGGCAATTTTCGTTCCAAACGAAGATGTCTATGATGTTGATATTGCCGATATCGCCCGCGGCTATGGAATCAAAGCAGAGGTAATCGACGGACAGGATGTGCTCGCGGTAGCAGAAGCAGCAAAAGAGGCAGTCCATCGCGCACGAGACGGCAAAGGCCCGACTTTTATTGAGTGCAAGACCGCCCGCTTCTACGAGCACGACATGGGTATCCCTGATCTGTATCGTAATGTTCCGCGATCCAAAGAGGAAATCGAAAAATTGCGCGAGCGTGACCCGATTGTCATTTGTCGCGGCAAATTGCTAGCTGAGCACATATTGACTGAGGAAATGATCGAAGATATCGAAGAGCAAGCCCAGTTTGAAGTTGCAGAAGCCGAAGCCTTTGCGGAAGCTAGCCCGCGCCCTGACCCGTCTCTGATCAATCCCAGCACCCTTTATGCAGACTAAGCGAGGAAGGAATGAGCGAAATTGCATTCTATCAGGCAATGAAAGATGCTATTTCTGAAGAAATGGATAGAGATGAGAAAGTATATCTTATCGGCGAGGACGTGGTCGGCGGTGTATATCCCCACACAGCTGGCCTAATCGACAAATTTGGCTCGGACCGCATCATCGATGCTCCATTGGCCGAGAACTTGATTGTAGGCTCATCGATAGGTGCCGCCTTAGCCGGTTATCGCCCCATCTGCGACATGATGGAGGCCGACTTTATCCTGATTGCGATTGACGAAATATCAAAGGCAGGTCAGTGGCGTTTCATGCACGGTGGCGTAGTGCAGGTTCCGATGGTTATTATCGGCGGCAACGGCGGCTATCACGGCGTTGCCAACGACCATGCCAAGATGGTCTATGGCAACTTGCTTCACATACCTGGCATCAAGATTGCCGTACCATCCAATGCATACGATGCCAAGGGTCTGCTGAAGACCGCTATCCGCGATAACAACCCCGTCATCTATTTCTGGCACAAAGACTGCTTTATGGATAAAGGCGAGGTACCCGACGAAGAATATACGATACCCTTTGGCGAAGCCAGGATTGTGCGAGAAGGCTCGGATGTAACCCTAGTTGCCGTTCAGAAGATGGTCAGCATGGCCGAGAAGGTCGCCCAGCAGCTAGAAGGGAGCATCAGCATCGAGATCATCGACCCGCGCACTCTCATCCCACTCGACATGGAAACAATTTTGAGATCTATTGAGAAAACTATGCGCTTGGTGATTGTAGACGAAGCAAATGCGCGTGGGGGCTTTGCATCCGAACTTTCTGCCCGCGTGATGGAACAAGGCTTTGATCTATTGGATGCGCCTGTTGTGCGCGTATGCGGTTTGGATTACCCCATCCCCGGCGGCTTTCTCGAAACGGTTGTGCTTCCAAGTGAAGAGAGAATTCGCGCTGGCATCGAAGAGGCAATGGCCAGGAACCTGTAAGGAGGACTGATGGCTATCGAAGTCATTATGCCCAAAGTCTCGATGGGGCAAACCGAGGGGCAAGTTGTGGAATGGTTGGTTCGCGAAGGTGAATGGGTCGAAAAGGGCCAGCCTCTACTGGTAATCGAAACTGAAAAAGTGGCACAGGAATGTGAATCAATTGGTTCTGGCTATCTAGTCCCGGCATCAACGCTTGGAGAGATTTATCCTTGCGGAACTGTGATAGGCTATTTGGCTGAAACGAAAGAGGAGATTCCCCAGATTAGGGAGCAGGTGCAGCAGGCTGGTCCAAAGTCTGCTGCTGCTTCAGAACCTGCGTCTATCGAACAAGCTGCCGCCGCTCCATCAGCTCCCGAAACAGCGGTTGCGCCCACTCCGGCTCAAGTTCCTCTCCCCATTCCCTCTCCTAGAACCGAATCCCGAACAGTAAGAATCTCACCGGTTGCCAAACGCAAAGCCAAAGCCCACAACTTGGACTACTCCCGCATCAAAGGCTCCGGTCCAGGCGGGCGCATCATCATGCGGGATATAGACGAAGCGCTTGAGAAAGGCGTTCGCCTTGCGGCTCCCACTGATATATGGAGCGGTGAAGTCTATGAAGGTTTGCGCGTCAAGGCCTCTATTCCCATCCAAGGTATGCGCAAGGCAATTAGCGAACATGTCTCCTACAGCCATCAGGTGGTAGCCGAATTGAATATTTCCATCGAAGTAGATATGACTGAAACTATCCGTTTGCGCGAGAAATTACTGGAGAAGGAAGAAGAGATTGGCACACGGATCACCTACAACGATATATTCCTGTTCTGTGTAGCCAAGGCTACCAAACGGGTACCCATCATCAATTCATCGTTGATTGGGAATGAAATCAAGATTTGGGAAGATATAAACGTCTCAAACGCCATTGCGCTGGAATTGGATGAATACGTTTCTGGCTTGATTACACCCGTTATTAAGAATGCCGATCAAAAATCGCTGACCGAAATCAGCAAACTCAGCCGCGAGCTGATTCAAAAAGCCAGGGAGAGTAGATTGACGGGCGATGATCTTTCGGGTGGCACCATCACTCTCTCCAACATTGGCACTTATGCCCCCGGCTGGACAACAACCACGCCTATCATCAACCAGCCACAAGCGTTCATTGTACAGCCCGGTGCTATTGTTGAAAGACCAGTTGCTATTGATGGCAAAGTTGCCATTCGCCCAATCATGACCGTTAGCGTGACCTTTGATCATCGAATCATGGACGGCGTCCCGCCGCTCAAGTGGCTACGCATCTTTAAAGAGCTGTTGGAGAATCCAGAATACCTACATCTGTAGGGGAGAAATTATGCTATGCCTAAAAGCTATACTGGCACTATTCTGCATGTTAACCTTACACAAGGCGAGCTAGCTGAAGAGCATCCACCTGAGGATTTTTATCGTACTTATGTTGGTGGAAGTGCGATGGGCATGTTCTACATCTTACGGGACATGCCCAAGCACGCTGATCCCCTCGGGCCAGACAATGTTCTGACATTGTTTACTGGCCCTTTAACCGGGCTACCTATTCCAGGGCAATCCCGGATTTGTGCCAATGCACGTTCCCCACTGGGTGGTGCAATTGGGGACAGTCAGGCCGGCGGCTTTTTTCCTGCAGCGCTCAAGAGTGCTGGCTTTGATGGGATTGTTGTTCGCGGCAAATCCCCAAAGCCAGTGTACTTATATCTGAACAATGGGCAGGCAGAATTGGTCAGTGCCGAGGCGCTGTGGGGAAAGGAGACCGCTGAAGTCGACCGGATCCTGTGTGAAAGATATGGAAAGGTCGAGGTCGCCCAGATTGGCCCAGCGGGTGAGAATCTGGTGCGATATGCAGCCATCATGAACATGCGCAGTCGTGCAAACGGGCGTACTGGCATGGGTGCAGTATTGGGTTCCAAGCTGCTAAAGGCAATCGTCGTGCAGGGCAATTTGCATGTGGCCGCTGCTGATCAAGCAACGATTACTAGATACGCACGCGAGGGCGCAACAAACGCAAAGACCAATGACGGTATGAAAAGTCTGTCAGCTTTCGGCACAGCAGGAATTCTAGCTGGACAAAACGCTGTTGGCGGGCTTCCTTCTTTCAATTACAACGAAGGCACGATAAAGAACTATATGAACTTGAGCGGCGAGACGATGGCAGATACGATCCTGGTCAAGCAGGATACTTGCTATGCTTGCTCAGTTCGATGCAAAAGGGTTGTCGAAACCGAGTATCAAGACCTAAAAGTCGACCCTATATACGGAGGGCCGGAATATGAATCTCTTGCAACTTTGGGTACATATTGCGGTATTACCGATTTGGCTGCGATATCCCTTGCTAATCAGATGTGCAACGCTTATGGCATAGATACAATTTCCTGTGGTGCCACAATTGCCTTTGCCATGGAGTGTTTTGAAAACGGATTGATCACCACAGAAGATACCGGTGGCATTGAACTGCGATTCGGCAACGCAGATAGCATGCTGAAAATGGTCGAACAGATCGCGACACGTAAAGGATTTGGCGACGTCTTGGCTGAGGGATCTGCAAGGGCCGCCAAGCGAATTGGCAAGGATGCAGAGCAATATCTTATTGTTGCTAAAGGATCAGAAACTCCCGCCCACATGCCACAGGTCAAGAAATCACTAGGATTGATCTATGCCGTCAATCCATTTGGCGCGGATCACCAATCTAGCGAGCATGATCCCGCCTACGAGCGCGAGTGTGATTTATTTCTCCTGGATCGACTGGCGCTGCTGGGTTTGAATGACCCCCAGCCCGCAGGCAGTCTGACAGATGAAAAGGTCCGCTTTGCCTACGTTACCCAACTTTTCTACTC
>Ga0190360_1000899_pt1 | contig 15797 bp, 14 predicted proteins | sample 48721834_MG_FD_161271 | JGI IMG/M metagenome (GOLD analysis project Ga0190360, IMG submission 161271) | Hydrothermal vent microbial mat bacterial communities from Southern Trench, Guaymas Basin, Mexico - 4872-18-3-4_MG | ecosystem: Environmental > Aquatic > Marine > Hydrothermal vents >... | reverse complement strand
TGGAAGTGATGTACATATCACTGCTTTTCCTAAGGGTGGTGGTAGTGAGAACATGAGTAAACTTGGTATGCTTAAACCCGGTGTTGGTATTGAGGGTGTGAAGGATTTTGTTGTGGAGGAGATGATAAAAGCAGGTGGTAATCCTTGTCCTCCGACAGTTGTTGGTGTAGGTATCGGTGGCGGTGCTGATCTTTCTTTGAAACTTGGTAAAAAGGCTCTTCTCCGGCCGGTTGGAGTTCGTCATAAGGATAAAACTGTTGCAGCTGTTGAGGAGGAGTTAATCAAACGAATTAATGATAGCGGTGTTGGCCCTATGGGTCTTGGTGGGAAAACCACGGTTCTTGATGTTCATATTGAGAAAGCTCATCGTCATCCTGCGAGTCTACCTGTTGGTATAGTAGTTCAATGTTGGGCTGATAGACGTGCTGGTATGGTTATTCATAGTGATGGATCTTGGAGGGTGGAATAGATGGAGTATCATCTTAGTTTGCCTGTTAGTTTTGAGGATGTCAAAAAACTACATGTGGGTGATATCATTTATGTTTCTGGTCGAGTTTTTACTGCTCGAGATGAGGCTCATCATATAATGCTGGAGAAAAACAATATTCCTTTTGATCCTTCAGATATGGCTTTGTTTCATTGTGGTCCTCTCATGCGAAAAACAAAAGAGGGATGGGAGGTGGTATCTGCTGGTCCTACTACTAGTAGTCGCATGGAGCTTTTTGAGGATAAATTTTTAGAGAAATATAATGTTAAGATTATCATTGGAAAGGGAGGTATGGGAAAAAATACACAAAAAGCATTACAAAAATATATATCTATATATGCTTCTTATACTGGTGGTGCTGGTGCACTTGCTGCTGATAAGGTTGAAGAGGTAGAAGATGTATATTGGCTTGATGAACTTGGTATGCCTGAGGCTGTTTGGGTTTTCAAAGTAAAAGATTTTGGTCCTCTTGTTGTAGCAATGGATTCACATGGTAATTCGGTATATAGGAGAAGGTTTAAAAAATAATATCTTGATTGTTAAGAGGGGGTAATGTTTGGATATTGAGTTATCGATAAACGTGGATGAGGTTTCAACTGTTATTAAAGATTTTATTAGAACATATGTTGAAAACAGTGGCTGTAAAGGTGTTGTAATTGGTTTATCTGGTGGTGTCGACTCAGCTGTAACCGCAGTACTCTGTAAACAAGCCTTAGGAAGAAAAGATGTACATTGTCTTTTTTTGCCAGATGAAACCACACCTGAGATTGATTATAAACATTGTAAACTTGTTGTTAAAAAATTTAATTTACAATGTGATGAACAGGATATTACAGGTCTTGTTAAAGAGATATCTAATACTTGTGTTGTTAAACCTGATAAGTATGCACTTGCGAATGTTAAAGCAAGGGTTAGAATGCTTCTGCTTTATGAGTATGCCAATATGACAGGTAGTTTGGTTTGTGGTACTTCTAATAAATCAGAGTTGTTGATCGGTTATTTTACAAAGTATGGTGATGGTGGTGTTGATATCATGCCTCTTGGTGATATCTATAAAACTCAGGTTTGGGAGATTGCAGAATATCTTAAGATCCCAATGGAGGTGGTTTCTAAGCCACCTTCTGCTGGTCTATGGCATGGGCAGTCTGATGAGGAAGAACTAAAACTTGGCTATTATGTACTTGATAAAATTTTAGCAGGTTTGGAGAGAAAGATAGAAGTTAACGATATTGCAAAAATTGTTGGAGTGAAGCAGTCTGATGTAGTTCGTATTAAAAATATGCGGGTTAAAACACAGCATAAACGACGGTTGGGTTTAATTCCAAAAATTGGTTTACGTACACCGGGTCTTGACTGGCGTTCACCTGTTCAAGAAGGATAAAACAGTTTTTTTTAAATCTAATTTAAATAAACTATTTAATATATAAGGGTTAGGGCTGTATCGTTTTATTTAAACTGTAGTTAATCACCCAATATAGTATATACAAATATATATCTTTATATATGCTTGTAGAACCCCTGATGAATACAGCAGATTTATCGTGAGGATGTTTAATCTTAATTTCTTCACATTTTTCTAAACAAATATCATCATCTACAACTGTGATATTCCTGTAATGAACACCTTCCTTGCAGTCATCCGTTTGAACAAAAAGAGTAGAATATTCACTACAATCAAATGGATAACTTTCTAAAAGATTTTCATCAGCATCAAAAACCCTGGAACAATGAGTATGACCAGTTAAAACAAGATCAACGTCATATTCCTCACATAAACTAATTAAACGCATCCTGTTACGAGCAATAACATCATACATGACACCAGAATCATCACGAACATTTACAGCAGGATGATGCATTAGAACTATCTTATGAGTAGTTTTACATGTACTAAGTTGTTCCTCAAGCCATGCAATATCATCATCAAACAAACCATCACCATATGGATGAAACCACGTATATGGCTCCTTTAAATAGTTCGCACCAGAATCCATAAAAAACAAAGAAACATCACCATAAACTATAGTATATCTATCTTCATCAGCAACATGATTCTTATCAACATAAGCATGATAATTATCCAAGTTGTTCTCCCAAAAATAATCATGGTTACCTGGCGTCGTATAAACCGGTATAGAACAACCTATGTCAGCATACAATTGATTCTCTTTTTCATAAAAACAATCAAGAAAAGTCTGATAATTCAATGCACCAGACCCACTACTACCCCATTCAACAAGGTCACCAGTAATAACAACAAAAGCAGGTTTCTCCTCAAATGAAGTAACATTCTCAAGAACTGATCTAAGCCTCATCTTAGAAAAACCATTATCAAATTTTTCATCCATAACATGTGTGTCAGTGATGTGGACAAAATAAAAATTATTGATAGATCCTTTACAGGTTTCAATAGATTTCATAATATTTTTAGATAAAACACCAGTTGATGTAGCTGAGATAGTTAAAATAATTATTATAAATAGACTGAAAAACCAAGTTTTTAATTTCTTCATAAAAATCATAAAAATATAATAAATTTTTAGAACATAAATTTTTCTCCAGTAATTTTTTCATATGCCTCTAAATATTTCCTCTGAGTTTCTAAAATTACTTCCTCAGGTAGATACGGTGGATTAGAGTTTTTATCCCAACCAGTACTGGTTAGGTAATCACGCACGTATTGTTTATCAAAACTAGGTTGAGATTTTCCCGGTTTATATAAATCAGCTGGCCAAAAACGACTAGAGTCAGGAGTAAGTAATTCATCTACAACAATTATTTCGTCATCAATTTTACCAAACTCAAACTTGGTATCAGCAATGATAATACCTTTTTTAAGAGCATATTCCGCCCCCTCCTTGTATAGTTTTAAAGACAAGTTTCTAATCAGTTCAGCATCATCTTCTCCAATTAACCTAACCATTTCTTCAAATGAGATATTTATATCATGACCTGTATCAGCTTTGGTAGAGGGAGTAAACAATGGTTCATCAAACCTATCAGATTCTCTTAAACCACTCGGGAGTTTAACCCCGCAGATGGTGCCATCTTTTTTATAAGATCTCCAAGCAGAACCAGATATATATCCACGGACTATACATTCAATTGGGAAAACTTTTGTTTTTTTAACAAGCATACTACGACCATTAAGAAGATCACTAAACTCCTGCAACTCATCAGGATACTCAGATACATCAGCAGATATCATATGACTAGGAACAACATCTTTAAAATATTCAAACCAAAACCTTGAAATCTGAGTTAAACAAATCCCTTTATTAGGAATAGGTTCATGAAGAACAAAATCAAAAGCAGATATACGATCAGTAGCAATAAGCAAAAGTTTATCACCTAATTCATAAACATCTCTAACTTTTCCTTTTTTAAATATTCTAAAAGGTAACTCTGTCTGTACAACTACATTCATAGTTATTCTCCCCATTTCCTCTTTAATAACTAAACTATTAATAATCTATATTATTGATGTTTTACAATATTTTCGCTCCTTCCTTCACAGGTTTATCGGAAACAACATCACCCTTCTCAGTATGAAGTATCCTCCCGTTATACGTTGCTTTTTGATCCCTATCAATTACCATGTTTACTTTTTTAAAATCATCAAACTCTAAAATATTCACTGGCTCCCTAGGAACATCATCAACAACTACTGGTGACCCTGGAGTAGCATCACCAGGGTTAAGAAGAGAACAAACACCATCTTTGTCTTCTGCAGCTAACAACATACCATTAGATTTAACACCTCGGATAACCGCTGGTTTAAGATTATAAACAATAACAATTGATTTCCCTCTGAGTTCATCTTTTGAATAATAAGGCTTCATACCTGCAACGATAACTCTTTTACCCAGTTTTCCAACATCTAAATAAAGTAGATACAATGTATCAGCATTAGGATGATCCTTTATATCAAGAACCCTAGCGACACGTAAATCAAGTTTAGAAAAAACATCATCTGCCTCAGCTGGGAGTATATCCTCAAGTGATAGTTTTTTAAACAAAGGCTTTGGCTTCTCCAGCGGTAACCCAGTTTTAATATCTTCTAAATATTCATCCCAGCTTACACTATGAACTGACTCTTTATAACCAAGAATCCTCCAGATTTCATCTGAAGAAAACGGTAAATATGGCGCCATAAAAACAGCAAGCGCCTTCACAATTTTTAAACAAACATGAAGAACTGTACCACAAGCTTCTTTATCATTTTTTACAAGATTCCATGGCTGTTTTTTATCGAAATAAAAATTACCAAACTTCGCAAGATTCATGACTGCTCTAAGACCTTTTTTAAAGCTGCATTTCTCAATGGCCTCTGAAACTTCTTTTGATGTTTCTATTATCTTCTCAAGAGCTTTTTTATCAAAATCATCAAGTTTTTTTAATACCGGAACCCCACCGAAATTCTTGTATGTAAAAGTTACAACTCTATGAACAAAATTCCCATAGGTTCCTACAAGCTCGTCGTTATTCTTCGCAACGAAATCCTCCCACATCCAACTAGTGTCTTTATTCTCAGGCATATTAATTGAAAGATAATAACGTATAGCATCAACATCAAATCTCTCTAGAATATTAGGAATCCAAATAGCAGTACCTCTACTCTTCGAAAACTGCTCACCTTTCAAACGTAGATACTCGTTTGCTGGGATATCATATGGTAGATTCAATGTTTCATCATAACCCAGTAATATAGCTGGCCAAATAAGGGTATGAAAGGGGATGTTGTCTTTAGCGAGGAAATAATAATGTTTAGCATCCTTATTTCTCCACCATTCCACCCATCTGTTAGGATTTCCTACCATCTGTGACCATTCTTTACTAGCAGAGAGATAACCAATAACTGCATCAAACCAGACATATATTCTTTTATCTTCAAAACCCTCAACTGGTACTTTTACACCCCAGTTTATATCTCTAGTAATCGCTCTATCTTTCAACCCTTCTCTTAGCCAGTTTTCTGTGAATCTAAGAACACTAGATTTCCAATGTTTCTTATCTCTAATCCAGTTTCTAAGTTTAGACTCAAATTTACTTAATGCAAAAAATAAATGTTCACTAGTTTTTATTTCAGGGGCGCTACCGCAGATTTTACATTTAACATTTTTTAACTCCTCTGGATCAAGCATTTTACCACATTCATCGCATTGATCACCTCTTGCTTTTTCATTCCCGCAATATGGACAAGTTCCCTCTATGTATCTATCCGGTAAGAAACGGTTGCAATTGTTACAATAAAATGCCTTAACCTTTTTTTTGTAAATGTATCCTTTTTTATATAATGTTAAAAAAATATCCTGTACAACTTTTTCATGGTTTTTTGTAGTTGTACGCGTAAATAGATCAAAGGATATACCCAGTTGCTTCATGTTTTCTGTATGTTCTTTGTTGTATTTGTCTACGATATCCTGTGGTGTAGTTTTTTCATTTTCTGCGGTTATGGTAATAGGTGTTCCGTGTTCATCACTTCCGGAAACCATTAACACATCTCTGCCTTTCATTCTATTATATCTAGCAAATATATCTGCAGGTAGATAACAACCTGCTATATGTCCTAAATGAAGCGATCCATTTGCATATGGCCAAGCTACACCAATATAGATTTTTTTGTTCATAAGAAACACTTTATACTATGTATATCTGAATAGTTGAATTGGTAATGTAATCCTTCTTATTTTATTCTTTTTACACAAGAAACTTGAAAAACTATTCATAAATAATTGTCTCGGTAATTTGTGTGAGAGAATAACAAAAAAATAAGTTATTAATTGTAAGTATTTTAATTAACGAGAGTGAGTGAATATGTAATAAATTATCAAAAAAAGATGTGATTTTAACATAAAACCAAGTGAGAAATCCCCAGACTTTAGTTTGTGGGATGAATCGCATGGAACTTAAACCTTAAAATGCCTTTCGGCATTTTCTTCCCTTTGGGGGAAAGCCATGCTATTCATGGCATGGAATGGGGGACAATACAAGTCGTTTTCTTCTTATTTTTGTTGTTTGTTTTTAGCCTTAGCGAAAGACAATATTGCACCTAATGCAATTGATAAAAATGCAGCCATTAATACTCTATACTCTGGTGGTAGTAGAAATGTTATTGTATGAGCAGGTATCCAAAACAGCGGTATGGTTTTTAATACTACAAAAGAAACAAAATCATCCCAATCTACTTCATTTAAAACGTGACCTAGTTTTAAATTTTTTTGACCTTTGATAAATTTTAAATCTGCATAGGTATCAGTAAACCTGTGAAATCCCATCATGGTTGGTGCGAATGATAAATTCATTATAGTGCTGGTAAAAAACGCAAATGCCACTGGGTATCCCTCTCCTGGTAATAACCCTGATTTCATTGCAGCGGCTATACCAGTTCCATAGATATTGAAAATTAAGACAATTATTATCCCTAAGAAACCCCAGATAAACGCTCTGAACAAAAATCCTTTTCGTATTTTCCATTCACTTGTAACTATTCTATAAGCTAGAAGATCCCCCATCGTCGCTAATATGGCAAACTTTAGAAACCCAGCGATATATGGATAATTTGTAGTAATGCTAATAAACACTTTGTGAGTAGGCGGATATACCAAGAATACTATAACCCCTATTAAAGCCGCAGTCCAAATAAAATCTCCTTTTTTCACAGCAGCACCTCATTAAACGCCATAAAATTATGGTTAATACATTTTACCATATTTTTTGTAGTTTACTTTTGTTCATAGTTTCCCACTGCAGATGTCTGTTATCGTTCAATGACTCTTTTTGCTTTCCCAGTGCTTCTTGGAATAGTTTTTGGTTCAATTGCCTTTACTGGAACGTGGAGGTTTAGAATCGAGTAGATTTCATCTTCTGCTTTTTTTTCTAGATCCTCTAGATGTCCTTCTTTCCATCGTTCTTCAGTTGGCTCAACTTCAACTAATAATGATGTAATATTGCCTTTTTTTGTTTTAACTATCTGATAGTTATCACTAACACCAGGTACCTGCATAAGAGCTGCTTCAATCTGCGAAGGAAAAACAATTACTCCTTTTACCTTTATCATATCGTCGCTCCGTCCTTTTATCCTCGACTGTATCGGTAGTGTTCTACCACACTCGCATTTTTCTTCATAAATTGCTGATAGATCCTTTGTTCTAAAACGAATAGCAGGGAATGCTTCTTTTGTAAGCGTAGTAAAAACTAGTTCTCCTTCTTCACCTGACTCTAATGTCTCACCTGTCTTAGGATCAATTATTTCAGGTAAAAAATGATCAGCGTTAATATGTAACTTTTTATGTTCACACTCTGAAACAACCCCTGGTCCGATTACCTCTGTAAGCCCATAATGCTCATGAGCAATAATCCCCCAGCGTTTCTCAATATTTCGTCTCATCTCTTCACTCCAAGCTTCAGCGCCAAACAGTCCTAATCTAAGTTTAAAATCAGATTTAGGATCAAAACCATTCTCTTCAGCAACCTCAGCCATATAAAGAGAATAAGATGGAGTACAAGCAATAGCAGTGCTTTCAAAATCTTTCATTACATTAATCTGCCTCTGGGTATTCCCTGAACTTATAGTAATTACCATTGCACCTATCTTTTGTGCACCTTTTTCAAAACCATGAGCTCCTGTAAACAAGCCATAACCATACGCGTTCTGCATACGATCATGCCTGCGTAGACCATTTGCCCATAGAGAGCGTGCCATTACCTCTGCCCATAGTTCAACATCATTTTTTGTATAAGGTCCAACAACGGGTTTACCTGTTGTACCACTTGATGCGTGAACTTCTATGACATCATCAATCTCTGTGCAGACAAGACCAAAGGGATAATACTCACGTAGATCATTTTTTGTTAAAAATGGGATCTTCTCAATATCTTTAAGTGTTTTAATATCAGATGGTTTTATTTTTGCTTCATCAAATTTTTTCTTGTAGTATTTGTTTCTTGTATAGACCCTATGTACAAGCTCTTTTAATTTCTTCAACTGTAATTCTTTTAGTTTATCTAGTGGCATTGATTCTATTTTTTTATCCCATAGTTCAGCAGTCATAAATTATTGCCTCCATAAAACTTGACCCCTAAATAAAATAGTTAGATATAATAATTATGAAAAATAATTTTAAGATAGCCAGGTATTCCCAAAACACTAAAACTGGGGTAAGATAAATGGATATCTTAGTTCTTGGTGCAGGTTTAATGGGACGCGCTATTGCTTTTGATCTAGCTAGTTTTTCAAATTTTAAAAAAATCACGGTTGTTGATAAAGATAAAACTTCATTAGAATCAGCTGAAAAATTTTTAAAGAACCAAAAAGTAGATTTTGATAACCTTGATGTTAAAAACCTAGATAATGTAAAAAAGTTTTTCCAAAGATATGATGTAGTAATATCCGCAATTCCATATTTTTTCAATTATGAACTATCAAAAATAGCTATTGATACTAATACTCATTTTTTAGATTTGGGTGGGAATAATAGCATAGTAGAAAAACAGAGAGCTCTTAATGAAAACGCTAAGAAAAACAAGGTTTTGATACTTCCAGATTGTGGTCTTGCCCCGGGTATGACCTCCGTTATAGCACGTGATATCGTTGATTCTTTAGATTCAGTTGATTATATAAAAATCCGTGTAGGTGGTCTTCCATTGGATCCTGTTCCTCCTTTTAACTATCAAATTGTTTTTTCACCTAATGGTTTGATTAATGAATATGTTGAGGATGCTCTTGTTTTAGATCATGGGCAGATTATTGCTAAGAAATCTATGACTGAGCTTGAAACAGTTGAATTTCCGTATCCTTTTGGTAAGATGGAAGCGTTTCTTACATCTGGTGGATGTTCTACGATGCCTTATACTTTTAGAGAAAAAGTTGATTACTTGGATTATAAGACAGTTAGATACCCTGGTCATTGTCAAATGTTTAAACCATTACTTGATCTAGGTCTTGCATCAGAGAAACCAATAAATATTAATGGAAAACAAATCAGGCCACGAGATGTTTTTATAAAATTGTTATGGGATAATTTTCCAGTTAATGGTAAAGATGTAGTATTGGTAAAAGTGTCTGGTAGAGGAGTAAAAAATATGGAAAGGATTGATTTGGTATATAGTATAATTGATTATTTCGATGAAGAAAATAATATGACTTCGATGATGCGAACTACAGGCTATCCTGTTTCTATTATTGCTCAGATGATTGAAAAAGATTTAATTAAGGAACATGGTGTTTTTTGTTGTGAAGAAAATATACCATGTAAACCTTTTTTTGAAGAACTTGAAAAACGAAATATTTGTATTAATAAGAAAATTAACTATGGTTGAATGATTTTATAAACATGTTTTGTTTTTCAGTTTTTCACGATTATGGGGATTAGTTTTATTAAAAAACCTTGGTCTGATGAGGAAAATCTCTCCTGTCTTGAGAGTCATGTTAGAAACTGGTTTACTAGTAGGTTTGGAGGTTTAACATCGCCTCAGCGTTTTTCTTTTAAACTTATTTCAAAGGGCAGTAATGTTTTGATTACTGCTCCTACTGGCTCTGGTAAAACATTTTCTGCTTTCATGGTTATACTTAGTGATTTATTCAAGCTTAGTAAACAGGGGAAACTTGAAAGTGGTGTTTATTGTGTTTATGTTAGTCCGTTACGTGCTTTGAATAATGATATTTATAAAAATCTTATCCTTCCTCTTCAGGAGATTAAAGAGTTATATGGGGATGATGTTGATGAGGTTAGAGTAGGGATACGTACAGGTGATGTTTCGTCTTATGATAAGCAGAAGCAGCTTCGTAAGCCTCCGCATATTTTGATTACTACTCCTGAAAGTCTTGCGATTATTTTGAACTCTAGACGCTTTGTTGAGAAGTTAAAAACAACTAGATGGGTTATTGTTGATGAGATCCATGAACTTGCTTCTAATAAACGTGGTGTTCATCTTAGTCTCAGTATCGAACGTCTACAGGAACTTGTGGGTAGGGATTTCGTTCGTATTGGTCTTGGTGCTACGTTATATCCTTTAGAAGAAGCAGCAAGGTTTTTAGTAGGCTATGAAAATAGAAAATTGAGGAGATGTAAAGTCGTTGATGTATCATGGTTTAAACCTTTTGATCTTAAACTCGTGTGTCCTACAGATGATATCATTTATACTGATGCTGATGAGATGAATGCTATGATGTATGAAAAATTAGATGAAATCATCGCAGCGCATAATACTACGCTTGTTTTCACAAACACTCGTTCAGGTACAGAACGTGTTGTACATCATTTAAAAAACACAGGTGTTTATAAAGAGGAGGAGATAGCTGCACATCATGGCTCGCTTTCACGTGAGACTAGATGGAATGTAGAGGATAAACTTAAAAAGGGTTTATTAAGAGCTGTTATCTCTTCAACTAGTTTAGAACTTGGTATAGATATTGGTTACATTGATGTAGTTGTTCAGATAGGTTCACCTAAATCAGTAACTAGATGCGTTCAACGTATAGGACGAAGTGGACATAAATTAAATGATACAGCTAAAGGAATCATCATAGGTATGGATAGAGATGACATCGTTGAATGTGGTGTTATGCTTAGATGCGCACTTGAGCATAAACTTGACAAGATAAAAGTTCCACAGAACTGCCTTGATGTACTCGTACAACACATTGTAGGTATGGGTTTATATAAAAAATGGTCTATAGAAGAAGCATATAAACTTGTGAAAAACAGTTATTGCTATCACAACCTTAACTATGATACATTCCTAAAAGTGTTACATTATGTAGCAGGACATTACGCTACTCTTGAGGATAGAAGCATATATGGTAAAATATGGTTTGATGAAAAAGAAGGCGTGTTTGGTAGGCGCGGTCGATATACCAGGGTGATATATTATCTCAACATTGGTACAATACCTGATGAAGTAAAAGTTGATGTATACACAGTTGATAAAAAAAGATATATAGGTAGCATTGAGGAGGAATTTCTAGAGAGACTACGTAAAAAAGATGTTTTTGTACTCGGTGGAAAAACCTATATGTTTAGATACGCAAGAGGTATGCGATGCTATGTTGAAGAAAAAAAAGATGAAACACCTACTATACCTGCCTGGTTTTCAGAATTACTACCCTTGAGTTACGAGTTAGCAGAGGAGATACGACTATTCAGAGAAGAGATATTCAACTTTTTGAAGAAAAACGATAAACAAGGTATGAATAAACTATTATCAACACTTCCAATTGACAATAGATCAAAAAAAGCTATAGAACAATATTTTAAAGCACAATACAATTACCTCAAAAAATTTCCTACATATAATCATATTATTATTGAAGAAACCAGGGATTTAAAAAACCGTAATTTACTCATATTTCACTCTTTATATGGACGTAGAGTAAACGATGCACTCTCACGGGTTTTAGCTATCATCATAGGAAAAACCATGAAATCAGATGTACTTACAACTATCAATGATAATGGTTTCTCTCTAATTTTACCACAAGATATCAAGGTGGATATTGAGAAAACTATACAAGAGCTTTACACCGTTGATATTATAGAGTTATTGAAAAACAATATACGTCGTACTGAGTTGATGAAAAGACGTTTTAGACACACAGCAGCTAGGAGTTTCCTTGTCCTTAGAAACTACAAAGGATACAAAATCAGCATTCGGAAACAACAGATAAACTCTCAGAGTTTACTACGTGTCTGCGAAACGATAGATAAAGAATTCCCTGTTATCAAAGAAACATATAGAGAAATCCTTGAGGATATCATGGACATAGAAAACACACAGAAGCTCATATATGATATGAAAAAAGGTAGAGTCACTTGGGAGAGAGTAAGGACACGAGTTCCTTCACCCTTCGCGCATAACCTTATTGTACTAGGAGAAGCAGATATTGTGTTAATGAAAGATAGACGGCAGCGTTTAATTGAACTTCATGAAGCAATAATGGAGAAAACATGACATCAAAAATTTTTAGCAATATAGAAATTGTTGAATCTCTACCAGCGATATATATCAAAAAACTTGATTTATTAGTAGTTTCAGATCTTCATCTTGGATACGAAACCGCAGCTGTTGAAGAAGGAATGTTTATCCCAAAAATCCAGTACAAAAAAACAATTGAAAATCTAAAACTGATTTTCAAAAAACATAAAACTAGTCGTTTTTTGATTAATGGCGATGTTAAACACGAGTTTTCAGAGACAGGATACCATGAATATAAAGAGGTGAGTAATTTCTTTGAATTTATTAAACAGTTTTTCAACGATGTTATAGTAGTCAAAGGGAATCATGATACATTTATTAGTAGAATCACAAGAGAGTTTAATGTAAAACTCTATGAGGAATACAAGGAAGGAGATTTTTTATTTATACATGGACATAGAAATTTGGATATGAACAAGGTTAAACAACAACATATCGTTATTGGACATGAGCATCCATCTATTGCTTTATATAGTGAATTAGGTGTAAAAGAAAAAATAAAATGTTTCTTATTTGGAGAGGTTAAAAGTAAAAAACTCTTAGTTTTACCAGCGTTTAGTTATTTTGCACAGGGGAGTGACATTAATCTTATTCCTCAAAATGAACTACTTTCACCAATTTTAAGAGATGTTGATGTTGATTCATTGAAAGCAGTTGGTATCATTGAGAGGGAAAAATGTTTATCCTTTCCACAGATAGGTATGTTGAGGGAATAAAAAATATGTATAACGTTAGAGAGAATTTCTTAGATTTAAAAACAGAGGCGTTGAAAAATTTAGAGGAATCACAGTTTGAGAACAAGGTTGATGAAAAGGTGTTACCTGTTTTAGATATTATCAATGCTTCTAATGATTATTATACTTCTAGTAGTTGCTCTGGTAGAATTGTTTTACTTGAGATACCAGTTATTGGTGATAAAATAAATGCTAGATTCCTGGGTAAATGGCATCGAGTGATAACCTTTGATGATTTACAGTTAGCAATTAGTCATGCAGAGAAGGGTTTGTTATGGTTATTAGCTCAGTCCCCTGTTATCCATGTAGGTGCAAAGTCTGTTTCTTCAGCTGATAAACTATTAAAAATAGCGGTTTCAAGTGGTCTTAAAAACTCGGGTTTTAAATCTGCAGGTAAAAAAGTTGTTGTTGAAATTTGTAGTACTGAACGTCTTGATGCACCTGTGGGTAGGGATGGTAGATTTTTTTGTAATGAAGAATATTTTTCTCTTTTAATTGAAATCGCTAATAATATTATAGAAAAATCTTATTTTAAGTTACAAAGATTTGAAAATGAGTTGAAGAAGAGATTGTAACCTATTTTTTTTAAGCCAAAACCATTCAATATGTAACTTTTTTTATAATTTTAAAGAAATATTTAAGTATTTGTAAAACAACCAAATAATTTAAGGAATAAAAAAATGAAAAAAATAAAGATTCTAAAAATCACATTTGTCTCTTGGGTTCTAATTATAATATTATCAGCAGCATGGCTAGTTTTTTTATTATTAAATAACATCCATGTTGTTTTAACAAACATCTGGTTTTTATTTGTTTTAATCATCGCATGTTTAAGTTTTGTTTTATCCTCTTTTTTCATATATCAAATAATTATTGATGTTAAAATTGAAATAAAAAAAGCAAAGGAAATAGAGAAAAACATTCGTGATATGTATCAGTATGATAAACTAGCTGATCCACCGTTGATGTATACCTAAAAGATGATTTTAGTTGTATTCTAAATGTGCAACCCATGCTTCTTTGGGTATTTTCTTGTAAATTCTATATGGATCTTCACTAGTTTTTTCATATGCTGCTTCTCTGATGATTTCATTGTTGAATGACCAATAGTATTTACGAATGATTTTACCTTTTTTCTTGTATTCTTCTCGTCTTAGTTTAAGGAGTTTTTCTTTTTGTAATTCGTAGAATAAAGCCCTTACATATTTGTCAATGGTCATGTCTTCTATTTCTTCTTCACCATTGAAAATTTCTTCCACGGTTTTTGCCAGTGCTATTGCGTCTTCTTTGGCCATTTCAAAACGGTTTTTTAATGCTTTTACTAGTAATCGTTTCATTCTGTTTTTTTCCTCCACTAGTTGTTTATCTCTGTAAAACAGTGTTTAAATGGGTTGTTGTACAACTGGTACCTGATTTATTTGACAATTGTTATCCGAATCATTTAAATCTCTTTTGTTGTTACACTGCTTCACATTTGTTTAAAAAAAATAATGGGGTGAAAAAAATTATGACAAAACGTGTTTACAATTTCTATCCAGGTCCAGCTACTCTACCGCTGCCTGTTTTAAAAAAAGCGCAAGAGGAACTTTTAGATTATAATGGTACAGGTATGTCTGTTATGGAGCTTTCTCACCGGTCAAAGGAATATAATGATTTACATACAGAGGCTTCGAATCTTGTGAAAGAGCTTATGAATTTACCTGATGAATACCATGTACTATGGATGCAAGGTGGGGCATCCACACAGTTTTACATGGTACCTGTTAACCTGAAAACAGAGGGTAAACCCATGGAATATGTGAACACAGGTGCATGGGCGAAAAAAGCAATAAAAGAAGCAAAACTCTACGGTGAAGTAAACATTGTAGCATCATCAGAAGATGGAAACTTCTCCTATATACCAGAGAATATAGAATTTAGCGACAACGCTGCTTATGCCCACATAACTGGTAACAACACGATATATGGTACAGAATACCATGAATGGCCAAAAACACCTGATGATGTTCCACTTGTCTGCGACATGTCATCTAATATAATGGATAAGGTCATAGATCCAAAGAAATTCGGGGTGATATATGCTGGTGCGCAGAAAAACCTTGGACCCGCTGGCACAACTCTTGTAATTGTTAGAGAAGATCTACTTGATCGTGTACCTGAAAACACACCAACTATGCAGAAATGGAAAACACATGCAGAAAAAAACTCACTTTTTAATACACCACCATGCTGGGCGATATACATATGTAAACTCTCCCTCGAGCACAGTAAAAACCTCGGCGGGGTACCAGCATTAGAAAAAATCAACCGTAAAAAAGCAAAAATACTCTATGATGTAATAGATAAATCAAATGGTTTTTACAAAGGACATGCTAAACCTGAGTCTAGATCACTAATGAATGTAACATTTAACCTTCAAACACCAGAGTTAGAAGAAAAATGTGTAAAAGAAGCCTTCGAAAGAGGACTAGTAGGGTTAAAAGGACATAGATCAGTAGGCGGCATGAGAGCCTCGATCTACAACGCGATGACAATAGAAGGCGTAGAGGCTTTAGCAGAGTTTATGAAAGAATTCCAAGAGGAAAACCAATAAAAAAACT
>Ga0190360_1000898_pt1 | contig 15804 bp, 14 predicted proteins | sample 48721834_MG_FD_161271 | JGI IMG/M metagenome (GOLD analysis project Ga0190360, IMG submission 161271) | Hydrothermal vent microbial mat bacterial communities from Southern Trench, Guaymas Basin, Mexico - 4872-18-3-4_MG | ecosystem: Environmental > Aquatic > Marine > Hydrothermal vents >... | reverse complement strand
ACTACTGAAAAAATCAAAAGTATCCCCTCATCAGATTGCCTGTGTCAGTTTTAGTGGACAGATGATGGGTTGTCTTCCTGTTGACAGAAAAGGCTACCCTCTGAGACGAGCAATAATCTGGGCGGATCAGAGAGGTGAATCTCAGGCAAAACTTTTTCGAGAAAAAATTGAAGAAAAGGAGGTTTACAGAATAACCGGACACCGAATAAGTCCCACTTACTCAGCCTGCAAAATAATGTGGGTTAAAGAAAATGAACCGGAAGTTTTTAAAGATACTTTTAAAACCCTTCACGCCAAAGATTACATAATCTTTAAATTAACAGGGAAATTTGTTACTGATTATTCGGACGCTTCCGGTATGAATCTTTTTGACCTTGAAAAAAAGCAATGGTCAGAACCCATTTTAGAGGCAACGGATATCCCGATCGAAATCTTACCAGAACTTCATTCCTCTTTAGAGGTAGCAGGTGAAATTCTTTCAGCACCTGCAAAAATGATGGGACTTCTCCCTGGAATTCCAGTAGTGATAGGAGGTGGAGACGGCCCCTGTGCTTCTGTTGGAGCAGGAGTGGTTGAGGAAGGTAGTTTTTACAACTACCTGGGCTCCTCATCATGGATAGCAGTTGCCAGTAAGAGCCCCGGGAAGGACCCTGAAATGCGCACATTCACCTTTCATCACCTTCATCCAGAGCTTTACATGCCAGCGGGTACAATGCAGGCTGCTGGAGGTTCTTATCAGTGGGTTAAGGAAAATCTATGTAAACTGGAGACCCGGGCGGCAGAAATGGCGGAAATTGATCCTTACAAGATTCTGGATACAAAGGTGGTTTCTGTTTCGCCAGGGGCAAACAGTCTCATCTTTTTGCCCTATCTAATGGGAGAAAGAAGTCCTCACTGGAATCCAAAAGCTCGGGGTGCGTACATAGGATTAACTGTTAAACACAAAAAAGAACACATTATCCGGGCAACCCTTGAAGGTATTGCCTTTAACCTTCGTATAATTCTTGATATTCTGGAAAAAGAAGTCCTTCAAAAAGAAGCTAAAGAAATTACCGTAATTGGAGGATTAGCTCTAAGCCCTGTTTTTTGTCAGATTCTTGCTGATATTTATAATAAAAGAATAAAAAAACCTGCTCTGGTGGAAGAAGCAACTTCACTGGGAGCAGCTATCGCGGGAGGGGTTGCTGTAGGCTTGTTTAAAGAGCTGAAGGAGGCCAAAAAACTGGTGAAATCAGAATTCACCAATCAGCCAGATTTCAGGTACCGAAATTACTATGAAAAACTATATAAGACTTTCAAAGAAAGTTATAAGGCACTTTTGCCTATTTACGAAAAATTGGTAGAGATGGAGTGAAAATTTAACCTTCAGGCATGATATGAAAAATGGCCAAAATTAAGATAGAAAAAAAACTTGTTGAGGGGGAACTGGTCATATTTGATAAAGACGGAACGCTGGTCGATTTTTGTTATACCTGGGAAAAAATAGCAAGAGCTCGTATCAGGATACTTGCGGAAAAAATGAGGGTATCTTCTTTTGTTACACGAGAGATTTCGCGCTCTTTCGGTATAGACCCGGATACCGGTTTTATTGATCCTCGAGGTCCTCTGGTTCAGGCTTCTCAGGAAGATGAAGCTATAATCGCTGCCTCAATTCTTTATAGAGAAGGCTACCCCTGGGATGAGGCACGTCAGATAGCTGAAGAGGTATTCCAGATGGCGGAAAATAGATATCCGGTTGAACAGCTAACCAGACCGGCTCCTGGTGTCAAGATGGTCATTCCTAAATTAAAAAGAGCTGGACTGAAGATAGCTGTAGCTACCATCGATAGTTACAAACGGACACTGGAAGTCCTGGAGATAATAGGTTTGAAAAACTTTTTTGATCTTATCATAAGTAAAGATGACGTAAAAAACCCTAAACCTCATCCTGAAATGATTCTTACTATATGTAACCGTCTTAATATACCGCCTGAAAAAGCCCTAATCGTTGGTGATACTGTTAATGATATGATTATGGGAAAAAGAGCCAGAGTAGCTCTCACAGTGGGCATACTTAATGGGGTCAACACTCCGGAAACTTTTTCTGGTTTGGCTGATGTCATTATAAAATCTCTTTCGCAAATTGACATAAACAGTGGAGGATAAACCTTGCAGGTGAAAACTTCAGCGTCTTTAATGTGTGCTGATTTCAGGCATTTACTTGAGGACGTGAGGAAACTGGAAAGAGCCGGTATCAACTGGCTTCATTTTGACATCATGGACGACCATTTCGTTCCCAATTTGACTTTGGGGCCGTTGATTGTGGAGTCATTAAGGGGAAAGACAGATCTTCCCTTTGATGTTCATTTACAGATTACCAAGCCTGAGTTTTTTATACCGGTTTTTTCCCGGATAGGTTGCGAGATCATAACTTTCCATCTGGAGGCTACCAATCATGTTTTTCGTATGGTATCCCTTATTAAGGAGAAAGGTAAAAAGGCAGGAATTGCCATTAATCCGGCAACACCTGTAGAGCCTCTGGAGTATATTCTTTCTGAACTTGATCTGGTAATAATAATGACAGTTGAACCTGGATTTGCCGGACAGAGGTTCATTCCTCAGGTTATTCCTAAGATAGAAAAATTAAGAGAGATGGTGGAAAAAAAGGGATTAGAAGTGGATATAGCAGTTGATGGGAATATCTATGAAGAAACTATAAGGAAAACCAAAAAGGCAGGAGCAAATGTTTTCATTGCAGGGACATCATCTGTTTTTAGGCCCGATAGAGACCTCGAGGAAGCTGCAAGAGAGTTCAAAAAAATCTGTGAAGAAGCTTAAAGGTATTCTCGTTGAAAACTCATTTATTTGACAAGATAAGTGTATTTTTTCTTAATACAGAGCTTTTATCGAAAATATGTATAACAAACTGTGAGAAAATAACTTGACCTTTTTTATTATTTTTTTATGCTTATTTCAGAATGAGGTTCTATAATGCAGAATAAAAACGGGATGGTAAAAAAAGACACCCCAGAACCTAAATATCTTATCAAGGTACTTGATAAGTCTTTGACTATTCTGGAGACAATTGCTAGAGAAGATTCCTCCCTTGGTATCGCTGAACTAAGCAGTAGACTTAAAATTGGGGCAAGTACCGTTCATCGAATACTGGATACTCTTAAATACAGAGGTTATGTTGAGCAGGATCCAGTGACTCGAAAATATGAGCTGGGAAACAAAGCCCTGGAACTTGGACTTGCGAAATTACAGAAAATGTATCTGGTAAAAGAAGCTGCTCCCTACCTGAGAGAACTTATGAACAAATGTCAGGAAACGGTCCATCTTGCCATTCTTGATGATGGAGAGGTTCTATATCTGGATAAAGAAGAACCTCTTCAAACAATACGCATGGTCTCCCAGATTGGTAGGAGGGCTCCAGCTCACTGTACGGGTTTGGGGAAAGTTCTTTTGGCTCACCTGGATGAGAGAGAAAGAAGAAAAATTGTAGAGAAAAAGGGATTAAAACGTTTTACACAGAGAACAATAACTGACAAAAGCCTTTTAGAAGAAGAACTGAATAAAATAAGAAAACAGGGATTTGCTGAAGATAGAGGTGAACATGAGAAAGATGTACGATGTGTTGCTGCTCCTTTGAGAGATTATGAGGGCAAGGTGATCGCCGCCATTAGTATTTCAGGTCCAGCATTTAGGATGAATTCTTCCAGATGTGAAAAATTAAAAGAACTTCTGATGGAAACTACCAAAAAAATCTCCCGTAGACTCGGGTACCTTCAAGGGGTTAAAAACAGTAAACAGGAGGTGATGAGAACATACAAAAACTGAAAAAAATTTAAGGGGGTAAAATAAATGTTTAGCAAAAAACAAAAAGTGGCAGTACCGGTAGCCTTGATGCTGATGGTACTTATCATTAGCTGGTTTAGTTTGCCTGCCCTTGCAGCTTATAAGGAAGTACAGGTAAACATCCCTCCAGGATTTAAGTTTGGTACCTATACTCAAAAGCCCTGGGCTGGGAAGACCATCCATGTTGCTATGGTTGCAGAACCTCGCTCTGATGCGTTAAAAGCTTTAGTTGGTGAATTCGAGAAGTTGACCGGAATCAAGGTAGTCTTTGATATTCTAGCTTATCCTACTCTACAGGAAAAACAGATGGTAGCTCTTACTCAGGGGACAGGAGCTTATGATGTAGTCCACGTTGACTGTGTATGGGTCGGACAATATGCAGGTGAAGGATGGACTATTCCCTTGGAAAAATTCATTTTGAGGACGGATCGTGAAACTTTGGCTCTGGATGATTTTATTCCATCAGTATTAGAAGAACAGGGTATGTGGGAAGACCGGATACATGGATTACCCTTTATTAATGCTGCATTTGGGCTTCATTATCGTACTGACATATTTGAAAAATACGGGATAAACGTCCCTCAAACCTGGGAAGAGCTTAAGGAAACTGCTGAAAAGCTCAATTTGAAAGAGCCCGGCGTAAATGGAATAACTTTCATGGGAAGAAGAGGTGTCCAGCTTCAGTGCACATATGATAATATGATCTGGTCATTCGGTGGCGAGTGGTATGACGAAAATTATCGTCCTACAATAAACAGTCCTGCTGCTGTAGCGGCATTGGAGTATTTTAAGTCTCTTATTCCTTTTGCCCCCAGGGGAGTGTTGACCTATGACTGGGATGAGAGTGCCCGTACCTTTGCCGATGGAAGAGCAGCTATGAACTTACAATGGCACAATGCTGCTCCTCTCTGTTCAGACCCTTCAAAATCTAAAATTGTTGGCAAATTTGATTTTGCTATGATTCCTGGAAAACTACAACCCGATGGAAGTATAAAACGAACTCCTACTTTTGGTGGTTGGAGCCTGGAAATCCCAGTTGATTCCAAATTCAAAGAGGCGGCATGGGAATTTATAGTTTGGGCTACTTCACCGGAAATGGAGCCAAGATTAGCTTATGCACAACCTGGCGATCGTTTCTCTTCCCTGGCAGATCCAGAACTGCAGGCTAAATATGTTGGGTATCCCACGCTATTAAAATCCTTACCCATAGCTAAAGGACGCCCAAGGATTCCTGCTTATTCCGAACTTGCTGATGCTCTGGAGGTTGCTCTATCTGAAGCTATGACTGGAGCTAAAAGTGCTAAAAAGGCTCTCGATGAGGCTAATAAGAAGTTTGAGTTTATCTTGAGGAAGTGGGGATATCTGTAAAATCGAAGAAAATAGGGGGTAAGGACCAAACCTTATCCCCTATTCAGAGAAGAAATGACTAAAAATAAAAACAGAAAAATAATAGTTTTTTTATCCGTTATAAGACGTAGATATACATGGCTTTTCTTTCTTGCTCCTGTAATTATTATACTCATAAGCATAGTTATATTTCCCCTTATTTTTTCCCTTTCCTTAAGCTTCCACGAATGGAATGTAATTAGAGGTAAGGAGTGGACATGGATTGGTCTGGAGAATTATAAAACTATCTTTCTATACGATCCCTATTTCCGCTCCACACTTAAAGTAACCTTTCTCTACCTCTTGGGAACAGTCCCGCTCCAGTTTGCGTTGGGTCTTGCAGTAGCACTTATTTTAAACAGAATTACAACCAAAATTATAGGATTTTTAAGAACCACTTTGATTGTTCCCACCACCATGACACCTGTAGTAGTAGGAATTATATGGAGACTCATGTACAATCCAGATTTGGGTATGCTTAATTACTTTCTCACTTTATTTGGTTTTCCACCTATTAACTGGGTAGGTAAACCAGAAACTGCTCTTCCCTCGGTAATGATGGCTGATATTTGGGAATGGACTCCTTTTATGGCTTTAATACTTTTAGCTGGATTGCAAGCTTTACCTCAGGATTCTTTCGAAGCAGCTATTGTTGATGGGGCAAGTTCGTGGCAAATCTTTCGCTATATAACCTTACCACTTTTAACTCCAATAATGATGGTAGCACTTCTCATCAGAATAATGGACTCTTTTAAGACCTTTGATCTAATTTTTGTCCTCACCCAAGGTGGACCTGGAATGAGTACAGAAGTCCTTAATTACTATACTTATCGATATGGATTTAAGTTTTTCCACATGGGATACGCTTCAGCTTTATCTTGGTTGGTTTTAGTTATAGTAACGGTAATTTCAATAAGTTTGATTCGAGTATTGCAAACAAAAAATATAGCTAAAGGATAAAGAGGTGAATATAAGAACACTCAAAACCGCAATTTTTATAATAATAACAGTTCTGATATTCATTGTAATACTTTTTCCACCTTTTATTTTATTTTTCACCTCTATCAAAACAGAATCAGAGGCACTCAGCTTTCCTCCTGTCTGGATTTTTATACCTACTTTGGAAAATTATAGGGAGGCCATCCAGAAAACCCCCATCGAGAACTACCTATTAAACAGTCTAATAATTGCTTCCTCAAATACCGGAATAGTTCTTTTTCTGGGTTCTCTGGCTGGTTACGCTTTAGCCCGTTTTAAATTTAAAGGAGCAGAAAACATTTCATTTTGGATCCTCTCAATAAGAATGATGCCACCTGTAGCTGCTATTATACCTCTTTATATTATCATGAAAAATCTCCGTCTCTTGGACAATCCATTAAGTTTAATTATAACCTATCTTACCTTCAATTTACCTTTCGCGGTGTGGATGATGAAAGGTTTTTTTCAAGAAGTCCCTAAAGAAATCGAGGAAAGTGCCCTTGTTGATGGGTGTTCTACTTTTGGAACCTTCTGGAAAATAGCCATGCCTCTTGTAGCTCCTGGTCTTGTAGCAACAGGTATCCTTACTTTTATTTTTTCCTGGAATGAATTTCTTTTCGCCCTTATTCTCACTGGAAGTAAAGCAGTAACCTTGCCTGTAGGTATCACAAGCTATATTAAAGAGACAGGTATTGGATGGGGATATATGACAGCAGGCGGAGTGCTAGCCCTAATTCCAGTGATGGTATTTACTATTCTTGCTCAAAAACACCTGGTAAAGGGCCTAACCATGGGGGCTTTAAAATAGACAATAAGGGAGGGAGTGAATGAAATTACAGGGAAAATCAGCTGTTGTAACAGGTGGTGCTATGGGGATAGGAAAAGCCATCTCTCGACTTTTTGCCAGTGAGGGTTGTAAAGTGGTTATTGCCGATGTAAATGAAGAAGAAGGAACTAAAACACAAAGAGAAATTCAAGAAAAAGGGGGCAAGTGTTTATTTGTAAAGACCAACGTCTCTCAGGTTGATGAGGTAAAGAATATGGCACAGAAAGCTATTTCTTTTTGTGGAAAGATTGATATACTGGTTAACAATGCTGGAATCTGGAGACCGGGAAAAGTAACCACCCTTAGTGAAGAGATCTGGGATCAGGTTTTAAATACAAATTTAAAGGGAATTTTTCTTGTATCCCGTGAAATCATCCCCGTAATGCAGAAAAAAGGCGGAGGTTCGGTTATAAATATTGCTTCAGTTGCTGGTCTTGTAGGAGCCAGGGAGGCTGCTGCTTATAATGCTTCCAAAGGGGGTGTGATAAATTTGACCCGAAATATGGCTCTTGACTTTGCTTCCGATAATATCCGGGTCAACTGTATCTGTCCGGGAATGATAGATACAGCTCAAGGAGATACAGTTGTAGCTCACTATGCCCCAGAAAAAGACCCCGCAGAGGCCAAAACTAACTGGCAACCCTTACGAAGAAGAGGCTTACCAGAAGATGTTGCCCGTCTCGCCCTTTACCTTGCCTCAGATGATTCTGCTTTTATGACCGGTTCGATACTGGTGATAGATGGTGGTTTGACAGCCGAGTAATACTTCTGAAATAACTTTAAGTCTTAGAGGTTAAAAAATGCGCATATTAGCTGTAGGTGCACATCCTGATGATATAGAACTTTTATGTGCGGGGACTCTTGTCAAGTTTAAAAAACGGGGAGATGAGATCTTTATGGCTTACCTTTGTAATGGAGATAAGGGGCACTATGAGATAAAACCACCTGAACTTGCCAGGATTAGAGAAGAAGAGGCAAAAAAATCTGCTAAGATAATTGGAGCAAAGATAAAAGGAGGCTTTTTCGGTGATTTTGAGATATATGATACTCCCGATACCAGAAAGAAGGTCGCTGATTTAATTCGTCTTGCTCGCCCTGATCTCATTATAACTCATCATCCAGACGATTACATGGTTGACCACTCTATGACTTCACGTATTGTAATTTCTGCAAGCTTTGCTGCCACAACTCCCAACTATGTAACCCAACATGAGTTTATTCCCTCTATACCACCAATAATCTTTATGGATACACTTGCTGGAGTGAGATTTTCTCCAACCGATTACGTTGACATTTCCGATGTTATTGAAATCAAGGAAAAAATGCTTCTCTGTCATCAATCCCAGTATAAATGGTTGAAGGAGCATGACAATATTGATTACGTTGAATTTATGAAAAATATAGCTTCCTTTAGAGGAAGACAGTGTGGAGTAAAATACGCTGAAGCCTTTCAGGTATACCAGGTCTGGGGCAGAATAAGGCCAGAAAGGCTACTTCCATAAAAAATTTTATGAAAAACAAGAAATGAATAAAGTAAAAGTTGGAATTATCGGCTTAGGAAGGTGGGGAGAAGTTGAAATTTCTGCTCTTTCTACCTTGCCTTATGTTGAGATGGTAGCTGTTTGCTCCCGTAGTGAAGAAAGATGTAAACAAATAGTTCAAAGGTATAAAATAAAAAAATACTATCTTGATTTTCAAAAAATAATCCAAGATCCAGAAATTCAGGTCATAATAGTGGCTACTGAACCGGAACGACATTCTGAGCCAATTTTAGCAGCCCTTGAGGCAGAAAAAGATGTTCTGGCAGAAAAACCTCTGGCACTTAATATGGAAGAAATTGAAAAAATAATCCGGAAGGTAAGAGAAAAAAAGGTTATCTTTATGGTGGCCCATACCCTTCGCTTTGATATTCGCTATGAGATGCTTAAAGAAAGAATAAAAAGAGGAGAACTGGGAAAAATCGTCTCTATTTACAGTAAAAGAAACGTATGGAGGGGTCTTTTTGAACAGCATGCAAAACACACACCTATGCTTGAAACTGGTATCCATGAAATTGACCTTGCTCGCTGGTACATGGAAGATGAAGTAACTAAAGTTTATGCCAGAAAGATAAATATTTTGAATCCGCATATTGCTGATACTTACTGGGCTGTACTGACATTTTCCCGTGGTGGAATTGCCGTAGTTGAAACATCCTGGTTACTTCCAGATGGTGCTCCTACCCAGTTAAACTCCACAGTGGAAGTTATAGGATCCAGGGGGGTTGCCTTTATTGACTCTCCCTGTGTGGGTATGTCTGTCTGGACCGAGAAAAGGGGTGAACATCCTGACATTTTTTTCTGGCCAACGGTTGAGACCAGAGCATGGGGGACAGTTTATCGGATACTGGATTATTTTATGCAGTGTGTTTTAAAAAGGCAGCCACAGAGAAAAGTTCCCCTTGAGGATGTTAGAGAGTCAGTTAAAATAACTCTGGCAGCCATAGAGTCTGCAGAAAAAGGAGTGGAGATATCATTATGAAGATATTTTCCGGTATCTACCTTGTAGGAGCTGGAATGTTAGGTCTTTCACATCCTAATGACTGTTATGTTTATCTTCTGGATGGAAAAGAGGAGCTTGCCTTAATCGATGCGGGTGTGGGGCTTGAGATAGAGCAAATCTTTACAAATATAGAGAAAGAAGGATTTAGTCCTGATAAAATCACCAAGATTATCCTAACTCACACTCATGCAGATCATGCTGGTGGGTGCAGGAAAATGAAGGAAAAATTTGGGTGCAAGATCTTTGTCCACAGTAACGAGGTTAATCTTCTTGAAGAGGGAACAGATGAAGAGCTTGGCTTAATTATAGCCAAAGAAAGTGGTATATACTCTCAGGATTATGTCTTTCCTCATTGCTCAGCCGATGTAAGAATATCACACGATGATATTATTAGGGTTGGAAGATTTTTACTAAGGGCTATTCATGTTCCGGGGCACAGTCCGGGATCAACCTGCTATTTTTTAGAACATGAGGGGAAAAATATTCTTTTTACCGGTGACGTGGTTTTTTACAATGGAGAGATAGGACTTTTAAATTACTGGGGTTCAAATCTTGCCGATTATCGCAGCTACATTGGACGACTATCAGGTCTTTCTGTAGACGTTCTCTTACCAGGTCATAAGCTTTTCACTTTAAGAGAGGGCCAAAAACACATCAATCAAGCCATCTTGGCACTCAGGAAGCTATCTGTTCCTCCCACTTTTATATGATAAAAAAAGGACTGGTGATTTTGGATATAGCAGGCAAAATCAATAAAGACGAACTTGTTGCTCTTTGTCGGCAACTCATAAAAATACCAAGCCACAAAGAGGTAAAAGGACAGGAAGGAGAAATTGCCTGGTTTATCAAAAAGACACTGGAAAAGGAAAATATTGACACAGAGTTTCAAGAAGTTGCTTCCGGAAGGTGCAATGTAATTGCTAAAATAGAAGGAACTGGAACGGGTTCCTCTTTACTCTTTAATGGGCATATGGATACGGTCAGACCTCACGGAATGACTGATCCTTATGGAGCCAAGGTCAAGGGTGGAAGAATCTGGGGAAGAGGTGCTGCTGATATGAAAGCTGGACTTGCTGGAATGATGTATACACTGATGGTTTTGAAGAGAGAAAGGATAAAACTTCAGGGAAGTCTAATTTTAGCGGCAGTCGTTGGTGAGGAAAATGTGAGCGAAGGAACGCAAAAACTGGTGATGGATGGACCTCTTGCCGAGATGGCCATAGTTGGCGAACCAACCAGCCTCAGTATAGTTACTGCCCACAGAGGAATTGAATGGCTGGAAATCAAAGTAAAAGGAAAATCTGCTCATGCCGGGGTTCCTGAGCGAGGTGTAAATGCTATTGTAAGTGCGGCAAAAATTATATATACCCTGGAAAAGAAACTGAGTTTTATACTCTCAAAAAAATCCCATCCTCTTTTAGGATCACCTACGTTCAATGTTGGAAAAATAAGAGGAGGAATTCGTAATAGTGTGGTTCCAGAACTGTGTACAATTCAACTTGATCGAAGAACAATCCCTGGAGAGAAAACCCCGGATGTTATCAAAGAAATTCAAGAGATTATTACCGAAGTGAAAAAAAGACATGCTGAGATTGATGCTAAGGTATCGGCAATTCCCGTGGGACCAGAAAGTGAAGATGAACTAAAACAATTAGAGGGACAAAATATAAAAGTTCCTCCTCATGAGCCAATGGAAATTTCCCCTGAAAGCAAGATCGTTACTGTCTTAAAGGAAGCAATCAGACAACTCACAGGAAGAAAACCGCAAATTAAAGGGATGCCAGGATGGACTGACGCTGCACTACTCACTAATATGGCTAAAGTGCCTTCGGTGGTTTTTGGTCCGGGAGATATCCTTCAGGCACACAGTAATGAAGAATGGGTTGAGATTGAGGAGCTTGTACAAGCCACCAGAGTATATATTTATACCGCATTAAGGGTTTGCGGGTTAAAGAGGAGGTGAACAACGGGAAAAATCTTTTTAATTAAAGAAGGGGGTTTAAGATGAGAAAAAAATATGTGAGGGTAGGAGTTATACTTTTAGGTTTGTTATTTTTGGTTTCACTGATGGTACCGGGTGCTCTGGCAAAAACAAAGATAAGGGTTCTCTGTTTTGCTCAGGGTTTTGCCTGGCCGGAGCTTTTTGGTACCAGTGGTGTAGAAGAAACAGAAAGACTTAAACAATTTGAAGAAAAAGAAGGAATAGATGTTCAGATTGAATGGGGAGATGAAACTGCAGTCAGACAAAAGGTAGCTGCTGACCTTGCCGCTGGAACAGGTCGTTATGACCTTGTTCTGGTAGGAAGTGATGGAGGAGTACAAACCTACGGATATGGTGGATTTCTGGAACCCCTTGATGATTACTTCAAACGCTATCCAAGCGAATATTTTGATCCCGAAGATGTTTATCCTCAGTTTCTGGATGCCAATCGGGTTGAAGGAGTTTTATATGCACTTCCCTATTATTCTTTTGGAGCAGGTATAATCTATCGAAAGGACATATTCGATAAATACGGACTTACCCCTCCCAGAACCACAGACGAACTCTATCAAGTCCTCGAAGCACTGAAATCGGGGCTGGAAGGCGAAGGAATCACTGATGTTTATCCCTTAACTATGCGAGGTGCTCCGGGAGAAGAGCCCTCTCTTGATCTGACTGGATTTGTCTATGCCTGGGCCGGTTATCCTGCCTGGTTTGAAGGAGGCGCAATAACTCCAAAGGAAATAAAAGAAAAGAAAGCCATGCCTATTTTTACTGGTGATTTTGCTCCCGGATTTCAGGCTTTTGTAGAGATGTGTCAGAAATTTGGACCTCCAGGAATCTCAACTCACACCTGGGTGGATATGATGAATATCTATGCCATGGGAAAAGCGGTTATATTAATGCCCTCAGCAATTAATGGTTATGCAGCTCTTGGAATTACCGAGAACGAGAATGTGAAAAAATACACCCGATTTGCCAAAATTCCTACCGGACCTGGAGGAAAACAAATCCAGAGTTTCTGGACTTTCTCTCTGGGTATCAATAAGGACTCAAGGTATAAGAAGGAAGCCTGGAAAGTTCTCACTTTTCTTATGGGAAAAGAATCCATGCAGGCTTTTGCTGAAAGAACCCAGTGGCCTAACGTTACCATGAAGTCTGTCCTTTATAGTGACGTTTTAATTAAAAAATACGGGATAGAGGAAATAAAACTCAATGAAGAATCCATCCTGGAAGCTGATCCGTTTTACTTCCCTTATATACCCGAGCTTAACGAATACATGGATAGAATAGGAACTGCTGCTTCAGAGGCAATAGCTAAGACCAAAACTATCAAGGATGTCCTCTCTGGACTTCAGACCTGGGCAATGGAGACCATGCTACGAGGTGGTTACTATAAGTAGAAATTTAAACCGGGAGGAAGATACTTCTCTTCCTCCCGGAAACAGTGGAGGAAACCAGGGTGAGGTGGCAATATAAATTTTTAATACCTTCTCTTGTTATCCTTTTATCAATAGTCGCTTTCCCAACTTTTTTTCTCTTTTATATAAGCCTGCACCAGTGGGTCCTATTTAAAAGAGGTATGCCCTTTACAGGTATTGAGAACTTCTATCTGATTTTGACCTCCTCAGATTTTTTGCAATCACTCAAGGTCTCCTTGATTTACACTCTTTCATCTACGGTATTAACTTTTGTCCTGGGCCTTGGATTAGCTTTAATATTGAATGAAGAACTGAAGGGGAGAAACGTTATCCGTACTATTATTGCCCTGCCTCTTGTAATTCCTCCCGTAGTAGCAGGTTTTGCCTGGAAATTTGTTCTCAACAGAGAGGTTGGTATAATCGGAGCTTATTTGCTTCCAAAAATAGGTTTTATGAAGAGCCTGCTTGCTGACCCTTCATTAGCCCTGGGCTCGGTTATTGTAGCTGATATCTGGAGTAAGACTTCATTAATGTTTCTTATTCTTCTTGCTGGCCTACAGGCTGTTTCCCCAGACCTCTATGAAGCAGCCAGAATAGATGGTGCTTCAAGTCCACAGATTTTTAGTTATATCACTCTCCCTTTAATAAAACCAGCTATTATTATTGCTTTAATCATAAGGTTTATTGATGCCTTTAATGTGTTTGACACTATCTTTGTGATGACCAGTGGAGGCCCGGGTACCGCTACTCAAACTTTTCCTCTTTTAGGATGGAAAATTGGATTTCTTTACTTTAATCTGGGTCAGGCAGCAGCTCTTGCTATTGTTATGCTGTTTATGACTATTGGAGTAAGTATTTTACTTATAAGAAGGATCATGTAATGCAGGTTAAAAGCCATAAGAAATTAAAAAAGTTTACCCTCTACCTTATTATTTCCATATATCTTGTTTTTGTTCTCTTTCCCCTGCTATGGCTTATTCAGTCATCTTTTAAAAGCATGTATCAGGCACTAAAAATACCCCCGGATTTCATATGGACTCCAACTTTTGAAGCTTACAAGAAGGCACTGGGTGGAGGTATGCTTAGGGCTTTCCTGAACAGCGCAGTAGTATCTTTGTCTAATGTATTTCTGGTTCTTCTTCTGGGAATTACTGCAGGTTATGCACTGGCTAACCTCAAAACCAGAGCAAGTCAGAATATAGGTTTCTGGATACTTTCCGTGAGAATGGCTCCTGCTTTCGGAATAATTGTTCCTCTTTATATCATACTACGTAGCTTCAGGCTGGTAGATACTATCCTTGCGGTAATGGTTGCCCATCTTACCATCAATCTTCCCCTTGCTATCTGGCTACTAAAGGGTTACTTTGAGGAAATTCCTTCCGAGCTGGCCGAAGCTGCTGTTGTAGATGGTGCTACCAGAGGGCAAATTTTACTTTATATCTTAATCCCCGTAGCTCTTCCCATGATCGTAGCTGTAGCTGCGCTTGTTTTTCTTTTATCGTGGAATGAATTTTTATTTGCTTTTATTCTCACTTCAGAGCAGGCTCGAACTGTTCCCGTTCTGGTTGCCTCACTGGCTGGAACCATGAGATTTGATTGGCCCTTAATGTGTGCTCTTTCAACACTGGCTTTGATCCCCGCTTTTGTGCTTGTTGTTTATCTTCAGCGATACATTGTGCGAGGGTTAACCTTTGGTGCAGTAAAATAAACCTGGAGGAATGCTATGAATCCGGTGTGTGCAGAAAGAGTTTTAAAGTTACCTCATTCGGGAATAAGAAGAATGTTTGATCTTGCCTTAAGATATAAAGATGCCATTCACCTTTGTATCGGTGAACCCGATTTTGCTACTCCTTCTTTCATTGTTGAAGCCGGGTTTCAGGCAGCAAAAAAGGGAAGAACACATTATACACCTAACGCCGGATTTTTTTCCTTAAGAGAAGCGGTAGCTGAAAAATACGAGAGGGAACAAGGGGTATCTTATGATCCTGAAAGTGAGATACTCATTACAGTGGGAGCTATGGAAGCTCTTGCTCTTTGCATGCTGAGCATAGTTAATCCTGGTGATGAAGTACTTATTCCTGATCCATGCTGGCCGAATTACCAGGCTCATGTGATTCTTGCCGGAGGAAAACCTGTTTTTGTTCCTGTTGTAGAAGAAGAAGGATGGGTGATGAAGATGGAAAGAATGTTGCCTTATCTTAGTACTAAAACCCGGGCTGTAATTATAAATTCTCCCAATAATCCTACCGGAAGTGTTTACAAACTACATGAACTGGAAAAAATTGCCAATCTTTGCAAAGAGAGGAATATTTTCATTATTTCCGATGAAGCGTATGAAAAAATAATTTATGAGGGAGAATATAAAAGCATATGTTCTTTCCCCGGATTGAAATCAAAGACTTTTGTCATCAATACCTTTTCTAAGACTTATGCTATGACTGGATGGAGAGTGGGATATATACTGGGTCCTGAAGAAGTCATAAGAGAGATGGTTAAACTTCAGGAACATATTGCAGCCTGTGCCAGTTCCATCTCTCAAGAGGCAGCTCTTGTTGCTTTGCAACAGGGTGATCAAGAAGTAAGAAAAATGGTTAAAGAATACAGGAAAAGAAGGGACGCTCTCCTGGAAGAGATAGATAAAGTTCCCCTTTTTTCCTGTTTTCCACCCCGCGGAACTTTTTATGCCTTTGTGAACATTAAAAAAACCGGGGAGAAGTCTGAAGATTTTGCCCTTAAATTACTTGAAAAAGCGAGGGTCGTAACAGTTCCCGGGTCCTCCTTTGGTCCGGGAGGAGAGGGATATTTGCGATTTTCCTTTGCAACGTCTGTGGAAA
>Ga0190360_1000892_pt1 | contig 15876 bp, 8 predicted proteins | sample 48721834_MG_FD_161271 | JGI IMG/M metagenome (GOLD analysis project Ga0190360, IMG submission 161271) | Hydrothermal vent microbial mat bacterial communities from Southern Trench, Guaymas Basin, Mexico - 4872-18-3-4_MG | ecosystem: Environmental > Aquatic > Marine > Hydrothermal vents > Microbial... | reverse complement strand
TGTTGTAAAGGGTGGGTGCGCGTGAATAATACACCTTATGCCGTTATTTTTTCTGTAGGAGAAGAGGTGTAGTCTGTATTCTATTGAAGGTGACAGTTTGCTTTCCACAGTGGAGCCGGTTTCTATATCCATTTTGATAAGATCACTTTCTACCAGTTTCCCTTTACATTTTCCCGTAGGCGTAATCAATATATATCGATCATTAAGTTTTGCACTGATATTCCCATCACTGGCAATAGCGTATTGATGCTTGTAGAGTTCTTTTCCTATCTCACATATCAGTTTTCTGAGAGTTTTTTCATCCTCTGGCATTGATATATCCTTTCATTCAGGTTTTATTACAGAAAAACCTGTGTAATCCTGGAGAACCTCAGGGATAAAAACAGTACCTTCATCTGTCTGATAGGTTTCAAGAAGAGCTATCATCAATCTGGGCGTTGCAACACCGGAACCATTGAGTGTATGGACGAAATCTACTTTGTTATCGCTTGCTCTTCTGTATCTAATATTTGCTCTTCTCGCCTGGAAATCCTCGAAATTACTCACACTGGAAACCTCCAGGTACTTACCCGTTGCGGGTGCCCAGACTTCTATGTCATAGCATTTGGCGGCTGCAAAACTGAGGTCTCCACTACACAGGGACACAACTCTATAATGCAGTCCCAGCAGCTGCAAGATTTCTTCGGCGTTTTTCAGGATTTCTTCAAGATGCTGATAGGAGGTTTCTGGTGTTGTAAAGTGAACCAGCTCGACTTTGTTGAATTGGTGGACTCTCGATAATCCTCTTGTTTCCCTGCCGTAGGACCCGGCCTCCCGACGGAAACAGGCAGAATACGCTACATACCTTAAAGGGAGTTCTTTTTCCGGAATTATCTCATCGCGGTGGATATTAGTAACAGGAACCTCCGCTGTAGGTATAAGAAACAAATCATCTTCGGAGGTTACGTACATGTCCTCTTCCAGCTTTGGGAGTTGCCCTGTACCGAAAGTAGCTTCTCGTGTGACAAGGAAAGGGGGAAAAATCTCTTTGTAACCGTGACGTTTGACATGGCAGTCGAGCATAAAGTTTATGAGAGCACGTTCGAGCTTCGCTCCCTGCCCTACGTACATCGGAAACCCGGAGCCGGATATTTTTGAAGCTCTTCGGAAATCAAGGATGCCTAATCTTTCACCAATTTCCAGGTGGTCGCTTATTTTGAAGTCAAATTCGGCTTTGCTACCTACATATTTAATAACTTCGTTTTCCTCGGGTGAAAAGCCAACTTTTACGCTTCCGTGTGGGATATTTGGAAGATTTACTAAAACATTTTTTATGCTATGTTCTATTGTGTCGAGCTCCTTTTCAAGTTCTTTTATTTTTTGCCCTACCGTTCTCATTTCTCCAATCTTGATAGAAGCATCCTGACCTGACTTTTTGATTTCTGCAATCTCCCGTGAGACCCTGTTTCGCGTTGCTCTTAGTTCATCAAGTTCTCTTATAATCCTGCGCCTTTTTTCATCCCACTGGAGTAATTCTTCTACTTCCCCTTCGACTCCTTTTTTCCTGAGCCCTTCGATATACTTTTCTGGTTCCTGTCTTATCTTTTTCAAATCGAGCATGACAATCTCCTGTTAGTATAGTCTTGCAAAGATAAGTATTTTTTTTTTACCTTTCCACAATTTATGTGGTTTTAGGTAAGGCAATAGAAACCTTTGTTCCCCAGTAAAGTTCTCTGCAGCCCTTTTATAATCTCAACAGCCCATACCTACTACTTCCAAAATCTGGCAGGTTCAGATACGCGGTGGTACAGGCCATAGTTAAGGTTAAGCGGAAAGGTTAAGGAATTTTTGCTAAGCAATTTATCAATGATTAATGAAGTCATAAATGCAATACTTTGGGATAATTTATGATCTTTCAGGATATTCATTGGGGTTTTGAATTTTTTTTACATGAGTTTTTAGAATTGAAATAGAATTGGTAGGATAAAGCTTTATTTAAGGAAACCTTTTATTGAGCTAAAATAATTCTCTGGAGAACAGTTTATCTTCGATTAATTTATGAGAGGATTCTACATTGGCATTAGCATTGGGGTGATTGGGAGTCTTAGCATTTCAATACTGCATTACCATAAAAGTTTTAATCTCATCCCCTTTTGAAATCGTATTATCCTGGCTTTTAGTTTGTTTTTTTGTTATGATACTATAGGTTATGTTTTCCCAAAAAATCTTGCAGAGCATAGACCTTCCATGGGCTACTCTTTCATCACCTTTAATTTAATCAAGCCCATTGGGCTACCATGTCATGAATTTTCCTGCTGAAGATCCAAAAACCACTTGACAAAAAGCTTATAATATAATATATTAAAACGTTTCGATAAGATTTATTATATGGTGGTTGGTTGTGGCGACAATAAAGGATATTGCAAAAAGGGCAGGGGTTTCAACATCAACAGTGTCTCTGGTTATTAATAACAAGGGATATGTGTCACCGGAAACCAGGCAAAAGGTGTTAAAAGCTATTGAGGAGTTGAATTATAAGCCGCTCTATCCAGCCCGGAAACTGGCTACCGGGAAAACAGGAAATATAGGATTTATTATCTGGGAGGCACACTTTTCTGAGGTTGAGATGTTTTACAGTCAGATCTTCCTTGGAATGGAGTATGCCGCTCGAGATACAGACTATTATATTCTTCTAACTACTGTAAAGGAGGATTTTGACCCTAAGAGTGATCTACCCAGGTTTTTAAAGTACAGGGATGTGGATGGTGTTGCTCTGGCTGGTAGGGTTCCTCATTCGCTAATATTTTACCTTGAGGAACAGGGAATACCTTTTGTACTTGTAGATTATTGCATACCCCGTAAGAATTTCAATTGTGTTTTGATTGATAATTTCAATGGTGCATATCAAGCTGTAGAACATTTGATAAAATCCGGGCGAAGGAAAATAGCCTTTATTGGAGGGTCTTACGTTCATCCTTCAATCAAAGAAAGGTACCGGGGTTATAAAGAAGCTTTGATTGATAACGGGGTTATATCTGAGGGAGATTCGAATTACCTTAAAAAATATTCTTATTTGGAAGAAGCTGAGACTTCGAGAATAATTGGTGAAAGGGGAGCGGAAGAACTTCTAAACCAGAGTGATCCTCCCGATGCCATTTTTGCCTGCAATGATACAACAGCTATGGGTGTAATTTCTGCTGTAAAGAAACTGAATCTTGAGATTCCAAGGGACATTTCTATTGTTGGGTTTGATAATATTCCCTCTTCTGTTTTTGATAGTCCTAAGTTGTCCACAGTTGATGTACCTAAGTTTAGTTTAGGTAAAGAAGCTTTCAGACTTCTTCTTGAGGCTATTGAGGAGCCCCTCGGACCCCCCCAGACAAGGATAGTGGCAGTTAATTTCATCAAAAGGGAAAGTTGTTGAGTCGCTGGTATTCCGCGAAAAAAGGTTTCCTTGTCGGTATTAATTACTGGCCTGGTTCGTCTGGGCTTAGAATGTGGGAAGATTTCGACTCTAAGGAAATCAAAGAGGACCTTAGAAGAATAGAATCCCTGGGGTTGGATGCTATAAGATTTTTCCTCTTTACTCCTTATTTTATAAAGGACGGCAAGTTAAACAAGGAAGCGTTTGAGAAGCTATCGCAGTTTGTGAGTTTGCTCGGGAGTACAAAGCTCTTTGCCATTCCTACTTTTTTTGTAGGGCACATGTCAGGTAATAACTGGGAAGTGGATTCATGGGCCGGGAAAAATTTCTTTCTGGACCCAGATGTTAGAGCAGAACAAAGGGAATATATAAAAGAGGTTATCCGAGTAACACGTGCTTGTCCCAACGTAATTCTCTGGTGTATTTCTAATGAGTTGCCTATCTACAAATCAGGCAGGGATCCGGTGGAGGTAAGGGACTGGGTTAGAAACATTTATAAGCTTATAAAATCCATAGATTATAGGCCTGTTACTCTGGGTGATGGGGTTTGGTCGAGTGAGATAGAGGGTGATTCTTCCGATCATCTTACAGCTGCTGAGAACTTTCGGCTGAGAGAGATTAAGGATTTTCAGGATATTCTTGGGTTACATTTCTATCCCAGGACTCCTAATTGGTGGTTACATGCTTATACCCCATCATTCAGGATTGCGATGGCAAGATTCTGGAAAGACGATGTTTTTGTGGAGGAATTTGGGAATTCTGTAACAATGTCGAGCGAGGAGAACCAAAGGAAATATTATAATGAAGTTTTGTTTTCTGCTATGGCGAATGGGGCAAAAGGGGCTCTGAGCTGGTGCTGGTCTGATTTTGATTTAAAGAGTCTTCGTCCGTATTTGCATAATACTTTTGAAATGAGATTTGGATTGAAGCGGCTTGATGGTAGCCTAAGGCCTGCAATTAAAAGTTTTGATATGTTCAAGAGAATTTGCCAAGATTTGTTTACGGAAGGATTCCATCTTGAGGAAGGAAATCAGTGGTTAGTAATACCTTCGAGTTATTACAAGAGATTCGCTTTTGACTGGGATGGGGAAAAATTCTCCTACTACAACTTTTACCTCAATTTCTTTGGATTGCTGAAATCTGCTGGAGTGAATCCTGCAATCGTTTATGAGCCTGCACCGGAGTTTGATCAGTTAAGTTTCGAAAATGTTTTTAGTCACCAACTCAAAATGGATGTCAGTTCTGATTTTATCTGGTTTCCGAGGCTTAAAAGGGTTACAGCTCCATTCTGGGAGTATCTGCTTGGTAAAGTGGAGACCGGTGCCAGGATATATGCAAGTTATTCAGTTGACCACTGGGTTGCCGATCTTGACAGGCTCCTCGGAATTGAAAGTGACTTAAAGTTTGGTTTTCCTGAGTATTTTGCCCGGGGGAATGTTTGTATCAAATCTGAAAAGACATGGGGATTGTTCTCCACTGGGGAGGAAATTCTTATTGAAAACAGTTTTAATGATAGAACCAGAGAGTCGGGTTTCTTTAAGGTTAATTCTGTGAAGGGAAGCAAGATTCTTCTATCTGTTGGAGAGCATCCCTTACTTCTTAAGAAAGAGTTTGGGGAGGGAAGCACATACTTTTCCTTGTTCCCTCTGGAATATCTGGACTTTGCAAACCAGAGTCAGAGTTTTCGCCGTTTTCTTGTCAGGCTTTATGTGTCAATTTTGGTGGATAGTGGTGTTGGTAGGTTGTATTGTCTCGAACCCGGGATTGAAATCTCATCATGGTTTTGTTCGGAAAAAGGGAGGAGGTATCTTTTTTTCAATCATACCTGGAGTGACAAAGTGTTTCGTTTGCTCATTAGGTCAAGTGATGGACTTTTTTTTGTAGATGTGTTTGTGAAAGCGAAGGAGCCCAAAGTTGTAGAGGAGAAAGTTTTGTTAAAAAAAGCAATTAACAACAATGGAGGTGTTTTATGAAGTATTTGTGGCGTTTCTCAATTGTTTTAGTAGTTCTTTGTTCGGTTGCCTTTGGTAACCTTCTAAAGAATGGTGGTTTAGAGGGTGGTATTCCGAGTTATTTTCATTTTGGGGGAACATCTGGGACGGCACAGATGGTATGGGCTACGGATGAGTGGCGTACAGGTGGTCGGTCATTGAAGATAGACAAGCCGAATGCGGATGGGACGGCATATTGGGAGAGTGATGATATATACAGGTATTGGTCGGTGTTTGTTAATCCGAATGTGAGTATGGAGGTAGGAGCGTGGGTAAAGACGGTAAATGTTAACACGAATCCGGCGAATGATAATGAGAAGATACAGGTTATATACAATTTTTACAGTTCGGATGGAGTGAATTTGCTTGGTGAGCCGTTAGTATTAGATGTTCCGCAGGATGTAGCGAGTAGTGATGGATGGGTAGAGGTGAAGAGTAGTGAGCCTTTAGCATTTCCTGTGACAGTAGATAGTATAACGGTTAGGTTTCAGTTTGGTAGTAATGCTACTGGTGTAGCGTATGTAGAGGATTTTTTCATAAGGAATGCAGTAGAAGGAGAGTGGGTAGGAGACTTTTTTAATCCGAATGTAGATGTTCCTGAGGGGTGGTTTTACTGGTGGATGGATTTTCCCAAGGGTTTAGCAGAGTGGGATGATGACATACCGGTATTTGCTGGGGTTACGGATGAGGTATCGCATAGTGGGGAGTATAGTTTAAAGATAGTTGAAGATGACGATGAGAATGATGAAGTAGTAGTGAATACGGATCCTGTGAGTTTTGAGAATGATGGCAGTCCTTTGGTATTTAGTGTATGGATGAAGGCGGAGTTGCCGGAGGGTATGAGTGATTCGGCGAATACGAATAATAGTTATGGGGTAGGGTTTACAGTTACCTGGCATGATGGTAGTTGTGGAGCAGATGGATGGGGAGAAGTAGGAGGAACGGATTATAGGTTTGTATTGCCTTCGGACACTACGGATTGGCTTCAGTATACTGTAGTGATGACTCCTCCTGAAGATGCGACCCAGTTTAGTCTTAGGGCAAGATACTGGAACTTCTTTAAAGGTACTACCTACTGGGACGATTTTGCAGCATCAAAGATGATTCTTACTGCTATCGATGAGGATGGTGAAGCTCCCATTTCAGTAGCTGACGATTATAAGTTGCTGAGGGCATTTCCAAATCCATTCAATCCAACTGCGACAATTCAATTCGCTGTACCTCATGATAGTAGAGTGAGGGTTGTAATATACGATTTTATGGGTAGGAAAGTTAAGGAACTTGTTAATCGCAACCTGGTAAAGGGTAATTACCTTGTTAATTGGGATGCTACGGATGAGCGAGGGAGAAAAGTTTCAACAGGGGTTTATCTTGTTGTTCTTGAGGGTAGAGATTTCAGGTCCACTTATAAAATTACGCTGTTGAAGTAATGGTTGAATGTGGCAGAAACCTCCTCCGTGAGGGGGTTTCTGCCATGTTTTGCTGGGAAAATGCTATGAAAAAGCTAAAGTTTTTCATAGGTGCTATTTTTATTCTTCCCTGCCTGCTGTTGCCAGGTACGAGCGGCAAGGTCAAAGGGCGAGTGATTGATGAAAATGGCTCACCGCTTGCCGGGGTTAATGTATATCTTGAGGGGACGTATATTGGAGCGTCCACGGATATGGATGGGAATTATGTTATACTTAATATTCCTCCTGGGATATATACGCTTGTGTTTAGTATGATAGGTTATGAGACGCGGAAGTACAGAAATGTGAAAGTTCAGTCTGATTTAACGACCGTTGTAAATGCTCAACTTTCGAGGACTGTGATAGAGGGACAGGAAGTTGTAGTGGTGGCAGAAACTCCCATTGTTCAGAAGGATTTAACTTCCACGGAATATAACATATCTTCTGATGTTATAGAAACTTTGCCCGTTTCGGATATCCAGGATGTCTTGAATCTGCAGGCAGGTATGGTTGATGGTCACATGAGGGGTGGTAGAGCTACTGAGATAAATTATATGATAGATGGAATTTCAATTAATGATGCCTACGGCGGAACTCCTGCAGTCCTTGTAGAGAACGATATTGTGCAGGAACTTAAGGTTGTTAGTGGAACTTTTAATGCCGAGTATGGCCAGGCTCAATCCGGGATAGTGGACATAAGTACGAAGGAGGGTGCTGATAAATTCACGATGTCTTTTAGCTCAATGTTTGGTGACTATGTATCTTCTCATACCAGAATATTTGAAAATATAAATGTTCTTTCCCCTGTAGCTTATATGGAGAATACCCTTTACCTTTCTGGCCCTATTCTTAAGAAGTTGCGTTATATTGTTACTTTCAAGAGGTTGAAGGATGAGGGTTACATATATGGTAAAAACTTTTTCCTGCCTTCTGTTCCAAATGATTCGATCGCTTTTGGGGATGGTAGCTACGAGCCTATGAATCATGACGAGAGATATAGTCTTTTTTTCAAGATAAGCTACAGGTTGAACAGCTCCAACAAGCTTTTTGTTACTTCACTTTTTCAGAAGAGGGATTATTCGGCATACGATCACATGTTTAAATGGAATCCTGGCGGTTTAAGCAAACACTATGAAAGATCGGGCATGGTAATTTTTGGGTTGAACCATGTTTTCAGTGAAAGATCTTTTTTCAATTTAAAATTTTCATATAGCAAAAAGAGTTATAATAGATATGTTTTTAAGGATTCGACAGATGAAAGGTACTCAACTGATGACAGAATGCGCCAGACTCCTGTTTACTCTTTTTACACTGGTGGGACTGATATGGCATGGTTTACTCGGTATACAAAAACAGGGATAGTGAAATTCGATTATACCAATCAGATTACGAATATTCACCAGATAAAAGCCGGGTTTGAATATAAAACCTACGAGCTGATGCTTCATGATATCAAGCTGAAGAAAAATCCCGAGACCAACTTTGAAGTTCGGGTACCTCCGCCCAACACAGCAGACAATCAGTATTATCTTGTGAAGCCTTATGAATTTTCTGCTTTTATTCAGACAAAATCCGAATATGAGGATTTTATTTTAAATCTTGGTGTGAGGTTGGATTACTTCGATTCCAGAGGAGATATTATAATTGATTTATCAAGACCCAAGACCAGCGATACGAGAAAGGCAAAGCCGGATATCCAGATAAGTCCCCGAATTGGTATGGCATACCCAATTACGGACAAGGGAGTGATGCATATCTCATATGGGCACTTTTTTCAAATTCCTCCCTTTGAATATTTGTATGCTAATCCAAGTAGATCCGTAAATCCTGAGATGGGAAGGGCGAGTGTTCTTGCTTATCCTTTTGGGAATCCTGAGCTTCGCTCTCAGAAAACTGTGGCTTTTGAAATTGGTCTACAGCAGGAGCTGGCGGAAAATGTAGGGTTGGATGCAACGGCTTACTATAAAGATATAAGAAATTTACTTGGTACAGAAATAAATACAATTGCGCCTAGAGAGGAACACTCGGGTGTCGACTATGGGAGGTTTATCAATCTTGATTATGGTCAGGTGAAAGGTTTTACACTGGCTATCGAAAAAAGACCAGGGGGCAGTAACTTTGGAGTTTCCTTGGACTATACATATCAAGTGGCAAAAGGTAACTCTTCGGATCCGAGGTCCGTTTTGATAGACAACATGGCTGAACCGCCGAAAGAACCTGAGAAGCAGATGGTGTATTTGGATTGGGATCAGAGGCACACAATAAATGCGAGCTTTACCTACTATTTTTTAAGGGATATGGTACTTACAGTGATAGGTAGATACGGGAGCGGTCAGCCGTACACTCCTCAGGCAAAGGAGGTTACAACTGCTCTGAAGAATAGTGATAGAAAGCCATCCACGCTGACTTTTGATATGTTTTTCAGATATTTGATCCCGATTGGCAAGTGCAGATTTAGGTTTATTGTGAAAGTTCTGAATGTTTTTGATAGATTGAATGAAAAGAACGTTTATTCTGATTCCGGGAGGGCAGGGTTTACCACTGAGTTGTTCAGGGGCGGAGAGGCCCAGGGTTATAACACAAAAAAAGAGTTTTTTACGAGACCCGATTGGTATTCGCCCCCGAGATTAGTACAGATAGGTTTTGAGGTAGGTTTATGACAGAGAAAATATTTACCTTTTGCATGGCAATTGTCTTTGCGTTTTCCTCTCCACTGGTGTTCTCACAGAGGAAACCTGATCCCAATAAGGGGGACCCCACGCTTACTCAGTGGGGGATACTGGATGGGAACAACGTCAGAACTTTGTATGCTAATCACGGTGAGGTGGCAAGGTGGCCTGACCAGCCCAGTGGAGAGTGGCCGAAAGGAAGCGGTAGATCGTATGTTGATGGTGTAGCAGTCATAGTTGCGGCTTCTACAAGAGATACAATGGGTAATTTGATTCATCCTATGTCTACGAATTACAGGGAATTTATTGATGTCGATCCGGTTACCAAGGTTCCATGGGGTTGGGCACCATTACCGGGATATTCTAATCCTTATAACTTCTATCCTGCCAGGAGCGATGATAAGTCAACATGGCCTCCTTTTTGGCCTGATAAGCCAGCCGACTGGGCAGGGTACTGGAACGGCTTTTTTGGAAAGGGTGTTACAAATGCGGATGTTGAGACCTATTTTGTGTTTGATGACGCCCCTGATGAGGAGTGGTTGAGAGCCAGAGAAGATGGGAGCGGCGTTTTCTATCCCGACTATAGAGATTCTACCCGTGGGGGTCTTGGAATGGAGGTCGCTGCGAGAGGCTTTCAGTGGTCACATGTCCTGGCCCAGGATGTAATCTTCTGGTATTATGAGATAACCGATGAAGGGACAACTGATTATGATAGTGTTTATTTCAGTCAGTATATAGACTGGGGCATTGGTGGTACTGACGATTCCGGTGACGATGAGGGCGGATATAACACTTATCTTGATATTGCTTTTGCCTGGGATTATGATAAACAGGGTTCGCCAGGACACTGGACGCCAGTTGGAACTTGCGCATATGCCTTTCTTGAGAGTCCCGGTAATCACACAGATGGTTTGGATAACGACGAGGATGGAATTGTTGATGAAATAAGAGAGGACGATCCAGGGATATTGCTTGTGGGACAGGATGAAATACTTGAGTATATCAAAAAGAACTACGACATTGAGTTATTTGAGAAGTATTATGGCCCTGTTGAGAGAAGGTATCCATATATTATTGGATATTGGTACACTGGTGACGAGGATATGGATTGGAGACCGTATCTAGACCTAAATGACAATGGTGTGTGGGATTCCGATGAACCCCTGAATGATGATGTTGGTAGAGATGGGCTGGGACCGTACAATCCAGACTATCCGGGACCTGACGAGGGAGAAGGTGATGGAATGCCCACTCAAGGGGAACCAAATTATGGTCAGACCGATAAGGATGAATCAGATCAAATAGGTCTTACTGGCTTCAAAGTGTTTAATGTGCATGATTATGAGTTGATAAATGACGAAGAGAACTGGAGAGAACTTTTCACTCAGCTTCAACCTCCTGAGGATGTGTACCTTGAGGGTGGGCGTAATCTCGGTATGTTTTTCTCATCTGGCCCTTTTCCCATGCTCGCTGGCCAGACAGAAAGATTTTCCATGGCATTGATTTTTGCTAACAAAGACTTTCCGGATGCTCCTACGGATGAGCAGTTTATGAATAGCTCACTGGCCAGGAAGAAAATAACCGTTCAACAAATATATAATGCGGACTATAGATTTGCCACTCCGCCTTCCAAGCCGATATTGAATGCAATTCCGTGTGATGAAAAAGTCATATTATATTGGGATACCCACTCAGAATTGTCTTATGATCCGTTTTTACAGGAGTATGATTTTGAAGGGTATAAACTTTACAGGAGCACGGAGCCATTTTTCTTTGAGAATATGATCATCACCAATGGATACGGTGAGAAGATGTTTAGAAAACCTATTTTTCAATGTGATTTAAAAAATGGATACAAAGGATTTCATCCTGTTTCAGTAGAAGGAGTACAGTTTTATCTTGGATCAAACACAGGGCTGAGGCATTTTTATGTGGATGATGATGTTGTAAATGGTGTTACATATTACTATGCTTTGGTTGCCTATGATCATGGAAGTATAGCGTTGGATCCCGATTCAAACTATGTAGTTGATGAATACGGACACCCTCGAGGAATTGCCCCTTCCGAATGTACAGCTAACATAAAGATGGATATTTCGGGGAATGTCGTGATAGATGTGAATACAAGAGTTGTTACTCCCAGACCTGATTATCTCGGATATGTCCCTGCCTCGTTTGATACTATAATTCATAGTGGCCCTGCTACTGGATACGTGAAATTTGACATAATAGATGAGGATTCTTTGAAAGATGGGCATAAGTATCGGCTTGTCTTCGTGGATAATTCAAGCCACTTTAACGATCCTACTCCTGAATATTATATCAAGGATCTGACGGAAAATAAAATTGTAGTTGATACTACGGAGATTAACGTCAAGGATCAGGAAATACCTTATTTTGATGGTTTGATGGGGGTTGTTAGCAATGATTCCATAGTTTCAGTTGTTATTGATTCTATAAGGTGGTTGCCGGGTTCGAAATGCAATTATAAAATCGAAGTCAGGAAAGTGCATGAAGATGAAAGCTTGAAGGGAGAGTTTGGTAATAGAAGTGTTCCATACCCTGCAGATTTTATCATAACTTTTGAAGACGAGGTTGTGGATACTACTCTTCAGCTATCTATTTTAAGGAAACCTACGGAAGTGCCATTCAAAATTTTTAACATTACAGAGGGTAAATACATGACAGCTGGTGTGGTGGAAGTCTTGCCTCCTGACACTTTATTCTATAATAGGAAGTGGGAAGTTAATGAGCCAATACTCATTCTTAGTGGTGATAGTGCGTGGGTAGAACCTGAGTATCCTCACTATACGGTTGGCTGGGCAGTCTATTTGTTTCCACCTGATGATTCTTCTATTGAGCCTATTCCTCCTTCCGCTGGGGATGCAATTTATATAAAGACTCTAAAACCTTTCCGCAGAGGGGAGTACTATGAATTCAGTATTCGGGGTAGGAGAATTAATAAAGAACTTTCTGAGGAATTGCTGGATTCTGTGTATGTTGTTCCTAACCCTTACATTGCGACATCAATTTTTGAACCCCGAAATCCATATAAAACCGGGAGAGGAGAAAGGCGAATCTATTTTATGAATTTGCCTCCAGAGTGTGAGATTACGATATACACGAAGTCGGGGCATGTTGTAGATAGGATATATCATCATGGGAATTCAGTTTCTGGGGGAATGGAAGCATGGGATTTGTTGAATAAAGATGGAATGGAGATCGCCTACGGTATTTACTTTTATGTGGTTAAGTATAACGGCAAGACGAAAGTGGGTAAACTTGCTGTTATTAAGTGAGGAGGTAATGGTTGTTGATAGAGTCAAAAAAGTTTGTTCCCTGGCATTAATATTTATGATTTTTCTTCCGGGAATTTATGCCGGGAGTAAGGATCTGTCAAAGGTTGGGACAACCAGCGCCATTGCACTCGAAATACCTGTAGATCCACGGGGAGTTGCGATGGGTTGTGCAGTGATTGCTGATAACAATCCTAATTCTTCGACTCTTTACTGGAATCCCGCTCTGGCAACAAGAATAAACAGGATTACGGTGAGGTTTGTAAGTATGCCCTATCTTGTTGATACGAAATTTTTTCATGCTTCGGTTGTCGTTCCAACTCCATTTCTGACAGTGGGAGCCTATATATCTACCTGGTCCATGGGAGATATGAAGGTTCGCACGGAATATTATCAGAACGGTACAGGGGAGATGTTTAGTGCAGGAGATATGGTGATAGGTATTTCTGTGGCAAGGAATCTGACAGATCATTTTGCCATTGGAGGGACGATTAAATATATTCAGGAGAGAATATGGCATTGTGTGGCTAATGGGTTTGCGATTGATTTTGGCAGTATTTTTACGATTGATATCTGGAATGGCATCAGAATAGGGACTTCCCTTAGAAATTATGGAACTGAAATGCAAATGAATGGAAGAGATCTTTATCATTATCATGATCCTGACGAGACGATGGATGGAAATAATGAGAATATAATATCGGGGTATGTTACCAATAAATGGATGTTGCCTTTGAGTTTTAAGCTTGGCGTGAGTACCGATATTGTCAGAACTTCTCCTCTAAGGTGGACTCTTGAGATTGATGCAAGGCATCCGAATAACAACTATGAGAGTCTTGATTTTGGAACGGAGATTGAATTTAATAAGATTTTCTTGATTAGAGTGGGTGTGGAAAGAGTTTTTCTGCGGGATGAGAAAGTTTCCTTGGGAGCGGGGTTTGGTCTGAGGCTACCCCCGAAGGTTAGGATAAATACCGGATTCGACTATGGGTTTAAGGATTTTGGAGATCTTGGATATGTTCATAGTTTTTCTGTGGAACTTGGTATATAATCTGAATCCGATAAGCGACAGCTTGATAAAAAGAACTATATTATTTCTATCTGTTTTATTGTTTGTTGTAGGCTGTGTTCGCGATGTGGGTGATTCCACATCTGAGGTAAATGAGGTTTATTTGACCTATTGGTGTTCCCCAAATCAGCAGGAAATTGAGCTTGCCCAGAAGGTTGTTGAAATTTGGAATGATGAACACGATAGTGTTAAAGTGCGGCTTCAGCCTATACCTGCCAGTCAATCATCTGAGGAGGTTTTACTTGCAGCGATAGCAGGTGGAACTACCCCTGATATTTGCTCTAACATGTGGCCGGGAGCGATGAGTGATTTTATAAAAGCAGGAGGATTAGTCTGTTTAGATACATTTCCGGACTTTTATGATGTGATGCTATCCAGAGTACCGGATGATTTACTTGAAAGCTTCCGAGCTGAAGACGGCCATTTTTATCAGGTGCCGTGGAAGTGTAATCCTGTAATGATGGTTTACAATGTAAAACTTTTCAAGGAAGCGGGAATTGAGAAGCCTCCTGCTACGTATTCTGAATTTCTTGCGGCGGCTCGGAAAATTTCCAAGGATATTGATGGCGATGGTAAGCCGGATAGATGGATGGGGTACAGAGATATAAAGCCAATTTGGTGGCAAAGATTGTTCGACTTTTATCCGTTTTATATAGCTGCAACTGGTGGTGGGACCCTCTTTAAAAAAGGGAAGCTGATTTTGAATAATCCTGCTGCAGTGAAGGTATTCAGTTTTTTTCAGAGGCTGTATATGGAGAATTATTTTCCAAGGTCTACCCTTCAAGGGGATCAATTCCTTGCTGGCAACATAGCGGTTCAGTTCAGTGGTACATGGATTGTCTCATATATTGAAAGATTTAAACGTGAGGATTTTAAATATGATATTGCACCGGTGCCTGTGCCTGATGACTATAGGGGACCTGTTTACACCTATGGAGATCCTAAAAATATCTCTATATTCAGCACGACCCACTATCCGGGATATGCGTGGGAGTTTGTTAAGTTCTTGATTTCGAAGGCAAATGATCTGGCATTGCTTAGAAAATGTACGCAGATTCCGGTTAGAAAAGATTTGGTTACAGATGAATATTTTAAGGAGTATTTTAAGGAGAATCCCAAAATCAGGAAATTTGCAGAGCAGGCTCCATATACCAGAGGGGTGGATGGAGTTCCTGACTTGAAAGAAATATTTCACATAGTTTCTCTTGAGTATGAAGCATGTTGCATTTATGGAGTTAAGGAACCAGGTAAGGCTGTACAGGATGCAGAGCGTAATGCAAAAGTGGTGATGGAGTGGAATAGACAGTGAGAAAAACAGGTTTCCTGTTAAAAGAGGAACATAGCGGGTATTTAATGTCCCTTCCCTATGTAGTCTATTTTTGTTTGTTTGTAGCATTTCCGCTGATTTTTTCCTTCATCCTTGTTTTTCATAGATGGAATATTATAACGCCTATGGAATTCATAGGATTAGGTAATTTCGAAAGGTTATTTCATGATGTTCAATTTTTCAAGGCGCTGAGGAATACGGTTATATTTCTCCTCATACATATTCCTCTCCAGATTGTGGTAGCACTGTTGTTTGCCACGCTGCTGAGCCAACAAATAAAAGCAAAGGGTTTATTCCGGGCCATTTATTTTATGCCTGTTATTGTTTCCGGGGTTGTGGTTACTATACTATGGATGCAATTGTATAACTATGATGCTGGAATTCTGAACGTTTTACTGTCGAAACTGGGACTGAAAAGAGTTCCATGGTTAATAAGCCCTTCATGGGCAATGCCTTCCATCGCTATTATGGCAACGTGGAAAAATGTGGGTCTTTATATAGTTATTTTTCTTGTAGGGTTACAAAATATCCCAGGATACCTTTATGAGGCAGCTGAAATTGATGGGGCAAGCGGACTTCAGAAATTCTTTTATATCACGTTGCCGTCTCTTAATAGTGCTATGGTACTTGTGATTATACTGTCGACAATAGGGGGCTTTTCTTTGTTTATTGA
>Ga0190360_1000891_pt1 | contig 15883 bp, 13 predicted proteins | sample 48721834_MG_FD_161271 | JGI IMG/M metagenome (GOLD analysis project Ga0190360, IMG submission 161271) | Hydrothermal vent microbial mat bacterial communities from Southern Trench, Guaymas Basin, Mexico - 4872-18-3-4_MG | ecosystem: Environmental > Aquatic > Marine > Hydrothermal vents >... | reverse complement strand
AGGTGATCACGACGAATTTTTAAAAGGAAAAATGATATTAAAAGGTGAATTTACTGAAAATTATGGTGAATTACACCAATCCGAAGCTCTGAGTTTATTAGAGGAAATTATCGAATTACTTGGAAAAAATAATTATCTTTTAGTTTTGTTATTTGACGAATTAGAGCGTTTTATGACTTTAAGTGATGATAAGACCAAGCAGTCCTTTATAGGTACCTATTTAAGAGCTATAACCGATAAAACAATTGGGACTGGTTCACCAAAAATTTACATAATTTTCACATGTGATAAAGAGAAATTTGATGAAATACCTTTAATAGTACCTGAGGTCGAGAGGACTATTAGAGAATATATTTTATATCTAAACGAATTTTCTGATGATGAATTTTTTGAGGTTGCAGATAAAATTTATAAATATTTACTTGCTCCATTCAAATATTTAATTGACATCATGCCACCAACTCCTGGTCTATGTGCTATGCTAGTCCAAGAAATCGAAAATTATACTCCATCTGAATTAGTTACAAAATTAGCTTCTTATTATATCAAGAATTATAATTTAGATGCAACTTATCTTTTAAAAATTGAAAATGAATATAAAAAATTAGCTTTTCAAAACTTTATTGAAAAACTTAAAGCTCGCGGTTATAAATCTGAAAGCATTAAAAGAAATATAAAATATTTAGACTACAAATGGGATGCAATCGGATTTAAGCAAAAAATTAAAGATAATGAGATAATAACCGTTGGTCAATTTACAATTCTCGAGGTAGATAAAGATTATGTCGAAGATTATTTAGTCCAACTTTTATATCTTAAAAATTATGAAAAAAGCGGAAAAAAAATGCAGTAATTAATGCGTTATTGATTGCTCCTGGATTTGCAAATGGGATCGAAACTTATTGCAATCAAAATGGGATCCAATGGATACAATTTTATGAAAAACCAAAAAATATTGAAAAATGGGAGGGTATAGTCTCAGATAAACAGATTTATGTTCCAAATCCAATTAAAATATCTGATAAAATACCAGTTACTCAGAAAGATAAGCGAAATGAACTGGAAAAAGTTCTAAAATCGCTCACTGCTACTAAAATCAGGGAAATTGCAAAAAGATTTCATATAAAAAAGATATATGGTATTAAAAAACAAGTCTTAATTAATAATATTTTACAAGAACTACCTGAAAAAATTGAAGAAGAAATTGCTAAATTAAAATAATTAAATGGATTTGGTAAATCAATGATATTAGGGGTTTATATTTTTATCAATTATGGTAAAAAATTTGTTTTCCGTAAGGAACTGGAAAAATTTGATGAAGATACACTGGATTTAATAAATAAAACAATTTTAAACATAGTAAACAAATTTGATAGATATGAACAAGGAATATATAAAATTTTAATGAATGATATTAAAATTCTTTTTGCTGTATACGGTGAAGTCCTAAGTATTGTATTAATTAAAGAGGAGAAAATTCTTGGTGAAGAGGATTTACCTATAGAACTTATTAATGCAAGCGATTCATTATTTTCTAGCATAATTTTTAATCAGCCCCTATTAGTAAAATTGATTGAACAAGAAGCAGGTATCGAAAACTTCTCATTTTATAGCCGAAATTTACCAGATGAAAAAAATAAAATATTTAGAAACTATCAATCATCATATCAACAATTAAAAACCAACAAAAGTATCAATTATGTTAAAAATTTAGATTCCATATTTAATGAAGTAAATACAAAATTAACCAACGAATTGAAAAATAAGGAACTAAAGATAAAAAAAGAAGAATTAATTGTCCAAAAAGTCTTATCTAATTTTGTTGAACTGACTTTTAGATATGTTAAAATGTATCTTATGGAAAATCTAATTCGAGACCTTATTAATGACCATACTAATACTTCTATCACTGATATAAAAATGGGAATAAATGATTTTCTTTTCTATTTCAGAAAATCCATTCATATATTACGAGAACGCCCCGAAATACAATTTTTCTTGAAAATTATGGACAGCAAGAAATTTGGTATACAAATTAAAAATCGAACCGCCTTTACAATTCTATTTTTAGAGGAAGCGATTGATGTCACTAATGGTATTAATAATAAAGATCCTTTAATTTCATTTAATTCTGTTGATGTTGTGGTTAATTTAATACTTGGAAAATTAGAAATGTTTGAAATTGCTACTTCTAACCAAATAAAAATCTTTAAATTACATGAATTTGTCAAAATCATCGCACCACTTGTAGCTGTACTAATCCGTTTATATGAGAAAAAAGATTTCCCAGGTACTCTTTCAATTAAAAGATTGACAATGGAAGGATTTGCAGAACTTATTAAAACCCTTTTTATTATTAATTTACAAAACAATCCTAAAAAATTACCGGTTATCAGAGATTTCCACAAAATTATCTCTCTTCAAATTACTGATCTTGGTATTCTGAATTTAATTATCGATGGTAGCCAACCCAATTACTCTAAGATTATTAACGTAAAGATCGGTCCTTATCACAAAGAATCTGATATAATTCTACAGAGTACATTGAAGCATCTTTGCCAATATGCAAACGGTGAAATTAGCCTTATTAAAGCATTACAAAATATTCGACTATTAAAAGGTATTTCAATGAACCCAATTGATTTTATTAAAGGTAAAACATTTAAACAAATTAGTGATTTGTTTTCGCTCTGGAAACTTATCCAAATTTAAATTTTTAAAATAAATTTGACTAATTTTGTCTTAATTAAATTACTTTTTTAAAAAAAGTTCCAAGTTCATTCCACAAATTTGACATTAATATCAAAATTAAATCTTATTATTAATGATATTTAGCCTTAATAAATGTTCTAATTTCAAAAATAGTTAAGTCAATTATAAAAGTTACTTTTAAAATAGTAAAATAATCATAAAATCATTCTGTTTTTTAATTTTACATAAGTTCATTCATTTAAATAAAAATATTTTTATTTATTTAAATTTTAATTTATAATGAACTATTCGAATTTAATTCATTTTATATAAAAATTCTCTAAATTTATTCTATACAAATCCAAAAGTTATAATTTAAAGATTAAAAAAGTAATACAATATTATTAACGAAAAGTTTATAGATTTAAATTAAGAGGATTAGAAAAAGATGATCCAAAAATTTAGTGTGATCAAAAATGATGATAAGCTCTGCATTTAGAAAAGAGATGTCACAAACAGAAATCGGAAAGACTATTAATTATTGTTATCAATGCGGGACATGTGCTGGAATTTGCCCTGCTTTTAGAGTAAATAGTAATTATAATCCAAGGAGATTAGTTGAAGATATATTACTTGGATTTAAAGATAAATTATTGAACGATAAGAATATTTGGTTGTGTACAACTTGTCATTTATGTCTTGAGGTTTGTCCGCAAGGCGTTTTGGTCTCAGAAATGTTATTTGATTTGAGACACATGGCGGTCGCTATTGGAAATATTCCGGAAAATATCCGTGAAGAAGGTGTGCGGGTCTTTAATACCGGTTTAAATCTCCCGAATAATCCCGCAATTGCAAGACGACGCACAAAAATGGGTTTAAAAGAAAATTTAATGACTCCGAACGTGGAGGTTATTCAAACGATTTTGAAAGAAGTAGGATTTCCAAAATTAATTGAGAAACTTCCTGAAGAAGGTGGCAATGAATGAGTGAATATGCATTATTTGTTGGTTGTGTAATTGCAAATAGATACCCACACCTTGAGAAATCAGGGCGAATGGTATTGGAAAACTTAAGAATTAAGTTTAAGGATATTCCTGAGTTTGGTTGCTGCCCCAACCCTACAGGTACCCTTCAAATAAGTAGAGAGGCGTGGACTGCTGCTGCAGCTCATAACTTATGTTTAGCTGAAGATAAAGGCCTAGACATACTGACATTCTGTAATGGATGTTATGAAACATTAAAATCAGCTAATGTAGAAATGAAAAATGACCCTCATCATAAAGATGTTGTAAATAAAATCCTATCTAAAGTTAATATGGAATTCAAGGGTAGTATAAATGTCGTTCATTTTCTGGAATATGTTTATAAAATAATTACACCTGAAAAATTAAAAGAAACGGTGGTAAAACCATTAACCGGGTTAAGAGTCGCTACTTTTTATGGATGTCATTATGGTAGACCTAGCTCTATTGTTGATTTTGACGACCCAATTCGTCCTGTTTCTTTAGATAGAGTGGTCGAAGCTCTAGGTGCTACAAGCGTTGAGTACTTAAATAAACATACTTGCTGTGGGTCTGCAATAAGCGGAATTGATGAAGATTCTCAATTAATTTTACTTAAAGATAAATTAGAACAAATTGATAGGGTAAAAGCTGATTTAATTTGTGTAATTTGTCCAGCATGTTATATGCAATTAGACGGGAATCAACGTAAAGTTAACTCAAAATTTGGTACTAACTATAAAATTCCGGTATTATATTTAACTGAATTAATTGCATTAGCACAAGGAATTCCTCCAGCTGAGCTAGGATTAAATTTTCATGCTGTGAAAATGAAAGAATTAATTGAGAAATTTTAAATTGTTTTAGCTCTATTAATTATTAATTCTATTTTTATATCAAACGTCCAAAATAAAGTTATTTATATTTTTTAATTAAAAATATCTTCCAATTTTATCGTAATTTTCTATTTCATAATTTTAAAATTTAAGATTTTAGAATTTTTACCTTTATTTTGAATAAATAAATCTTCCACAAACGATAATTTAATTTTTATATGAGTTTCTTGAGTAAAAATAGAATAAAAAAGATTTATTAATTTTCTTTTTAAATAATTTTACAATGTACAACAATAAATTTATGAAATTCTTGAAGCAAATAATAGAAAATGGTGAGCTCAACAGGCTCCCCGCGGAGTTTGGTGGAGACCCAATTTTTTCTACTCCAATTATTGGTGTAGCTGTTGGAAATGACCTAATTTTTCAAAAATATAAAGAAGTAGTTGGTGAAAAACATTTAACACCAATAGAAATGTGGAATGGTCAGAAATTAAATTTATTAGAAAAGGACAATAATCTTAGGGTGGTCTCCATCGTATTTCCTTATGTGAAAAAAATTCGGGATGCAAGTATCTCTCAGACCAAATTACCGGCAGAAATATATAGTGTCGGTAGAAATTATGCCAATGAATTTATTGCAGATGTATTAGAAAAATCAGTCAAATATTTTATTGATTTAGGATTTGAAGCTATTGTCCCTATTCTTAGCACACCATATAATCATGTGATTAGAGGGAAATTATATTCAAATTGGTCTGAGCGGCATATTGCTTTTGCAGCAGGGCTTGGCACTTTTGGTTTACACGAAGGACTAATAACAGAACTTGGTTGTAATGTTAGATTTGGGTCTTTTATTACAAATGCAACATTGGAAATAACTCCTAGAAAAAGTGATGACCCATATGCAAACTGTCTGTATTATGCTAAAGGGACTTGCAAGAAATGTATTGAACGGTGTCCTGCTAATGCAATTTCTGAGAAAGGGCATGATAAAATTGCATGTTTTATATATGAACAAAAAGTTGCTCGAATCATGAATAAACGTCTCCGCGGATTTCTAAAACCCACACTCCGTAAAATTGATGGTAAATGGGAAAAACACAGACCAGCGGTTGGTTGCGCTTTTTGTCAATTCGGAGTACCTTGTATGGATAAAAATCCTATGGCCAAATTTAAATAACTAAAAATAGATTTTTTAAAAATAAATTTAAAAGGTTAAGGATTTGTCAATTAATTTAAAAATTGAATATTGTTTTGGTCAATAATAAATTATAAGAATAAAATCATTCAAATTCTAAATTGTTATAAATTAAATTCAAATTCTTAATAATTAAACTATTTTAAATTGAAAAAACAATTATTTTTTGTTTATAAAAGAAGTTTAATCGTCTATAAATTAAAAAAAAGGTCATAGTTAATATAAAAAAATTATAAAATGACTTTATTAGAATTAACTAGTCTTGATGCAAGTATCATTTTTTGAATTTGGGTTGTTCCTTCGCCGATTGCCATAAATTTTGCGTCTCGGAAATATTTTTCAAGGAGCATTTCTTTTGAATAGCCAATGCTACCACACATCTGTAGAGCATTTGTAGTTATTTTCATAGCAGTTTCGCTGGAATAATATTTGGCTGATGATGCAAGTTTAATTAATTCTTCGTCCATTGGATTTATATCTGCAAGTGCTGCGCATTTGTAGCAAAGCAATTTACTTGCTTGTAGCTCAGTCCACATATCTGCCAATGTCATTCTTATCCATTGAAAATCGGCGAGTGGTCTATTAAATTGTTTTCGTTCTTTTACATAATTTAGCACGGTTTCAAAAGCGGCTTGAGAAATACCATTAGCTATGGATGCCATTGCAACTCTTCCAGAGTCTAATAAAGCCATTAAATGTAAAAGTCCATCACCAGGTTTTCCAATAATATTTTCTTTAGGTATTCTAACATTATCGAAAAATAAAGAACCTGTATAACTGGCTCTGAACCCGCATAGTTCCTCTTTTTTACCAAATGTGAACCCATCCATTCCTTTTTCCAGAATTGCAGTGGTAATTCCTCTTGCCCTCTTTTTTTTATCAGTATAACCCCAAATTATATAATAATCTGCCACACTTGCATTAGTAATCCAAGCTTTAGAACCATTTACAATAAAACCGTCACCATCAGGAACTATTGTAGTTTTCATTGAGAAAATATCACTTCCAGCTCCAGCTTCGGTAGTAGCAAATGAGCTGAATTTTTCACCCTTTAAATTTGGAATAATGAATTTTTTCTTTTGCGAAACTTTTCCAAAAGCATGGATTACTACAGCTCCTGCCCATGAATCATTTGCTGCCATTGTAAAAGCAGGGTCAATTCTTGCAAGTTCTTCCATTACTATCAATGCATCTAAAAAGCTACCATCAGCACCACCATATTTTTCAGGTAAGGGTAAGCCCATTACACCTAATTTATATAATTCTCTTACAAGATCATAATCTATGCCTTTTTCTTCAAATTCTCTTACTCGTGGTGCCAATTTTTTTTCCGCAAATTCACGGACTATTTTTCTCAACATTTTTTGCTCTTCAGAAAATGAAAAATCCATTTAATAACCTTCTTAAAATTTTTTAAATTTAGATAATTGAATCAATTTAAAATATTTATAGTTTGTTTAGAGTGTTATTGATACAATCAAGAAATTTAATTCAGAAATTTAAATTACTAATAAGGTCTTGTAAATTTCATTTAGAATTTATTCGTTGTTAAAATTTTTTAATAAAGAACTTTGAATACTTGAAAAACTTCAATAATAATAAATAAATTTAAAAATAATTACTAAATTTCAACTCTTTTATTTTGATTATGTTAATTCATGTTAAAATTCTTAATTAATGATTTGATAAATAAATTGACCAATCGAGATTTACAATTTAATTATACTTTTAAAATAGATTTTAAAAAGATTTATGTAATGATTAGAATAAAATTGGCTAATTTTTACTAATATATTTTCAAAAATTCATAAAAAAATGGGGGTACAAATTCTAATGACAAAATATAATAAACTTTAAATTAAGTGAGCTAAATTGAAAAAAGTAAAATATAGAGTTTTCATAATTTGTAGTATCTTTTTGTTAATAATAACATTATCTGGATTAATTACATTATTTCCAAAAAATACAACATTATACTATTCAAAAAAAATTACATTAAATACTTATAAATATCCTGAAACATTATGGACTAATAATGGTACACTTGTTTCAACTGGAAATGGGACACAGAACAATCCACAGATTATAAGTGATGGTAGCGGTGGAGCAATTATTGTTTGGGAAGAGCAGAGAAATGGCATTGATTATAATATATTTGCTCAGAAAATAGACTCCGCTGGAAATATATTATGGGGTTCTGGCGGGATATATATATGTTCTAGTAGTGGAGACCAGCATCAACCCCAAATATGCAGTGATGGAGCAGGAGGTGCGATAATAACTTGGTATGATGATCGAGGTACCTTTTCCCACATATATGCACAAAAAATTAATTCATCAGGTGCGGTTCAATGGGCCACTAACGGAATTTTAATATGTTCTAAAAATAATGGGCAATATTATCCGAAAATCGTTAGTGATGGACAAAATGGCGCTGTTATTGTTTGGGTTGACTATAGATCCGGAGTTGATTTCGATATTTATGCACAACGTATAGATGCAAATGGAAATTCTTTATGGACGTCAAATGGTACTGTTATTTGTAATGCTACTAATGAACAAAGTAGTGCTGAAATAATAAAAAGTAATGATGATTTTATTATTACCTGGGCAGATTCTAGAAATGCTACAAACAAAAATATCTATGCACAAAAAATATCCTTAAACGGAGTGGTACAATGGACACAAAATGGAATTACAATATGTAATGCACTAGACGACCAAGATTTTCCGCAACTAACTGGCGATAACGCTGGTGGTGCAATTATTACCTGGGAAGATAAACGGTCTGGAATTTATTATGATATTTATGCTCAATTAATAAATTCAAATGGCCAAATCCAATGGGCACAAAATGGTGTTATTGTTTCTAATGCAAAAAATAATCAAAAATCACCGGCAATATGTTCTGATGGTCAAGGTGGAGCAATAATAACCTGGCATGACCAACGATCAACAACCTTCGATATCTATAGTCAAAGAGTAGATTCAAATGGGCTAATAAAATGGACTCCAAATGGTACAGCCATATGTACTGCATCAGGAAACCAGTTTCATCCCCAAATAATAAGTGATAGATTTGGTGGCGCTTTTATTACTTGGTATGACCAAAGATCTACTGATGTAAATATATATGCACAGTTGATAGATTCAGATGGTCAAATAATTTGGTCTGTTAATGGGATAGTAATATGCAATGAAATAAACAACCAAGAATATCCAAAAATTACTTCAGACGGTGGATATGGTGGGTTTATTATTTGGACAGATGGACGCGAGCTAAATCCAAAAACTTATATACAACATTTAAAGGACAATAAGCAACCAAGAATAAATCACCCTGCAGATATAATCGCTACAACAAATAGCTATGTTATAATTAAATGGATTATTACTGACGATTTTGGTCCCGGCAAATATAGAGTATGGGTAAACGACAGTAATTCGGTTTATCATATTCATCAAAATTGGACCGCATGGCAGAATAATACCGTACTTAATGTGAATATCAACTCCCTAAATCTGGGGATCTTTAATTATACAATAGAATACAATGATAGCGTAAATCTATTCGGAGAACCTGATACAGTAATGGTTAAAATAATTGAAAATACTACAGACATACCCCCTGGGATACCTAGCTTTTCAATCATATTCATATTAACGGGTCTAATCTCGTTAATTATGATAAAAATACGCCATAAAATTAAGAAATAACATTTTTTTAATTAATTTCTATCTTTTTTATTATTATTTAATATTTAACTAAATACCAAATTTGAAACATAATACATTCCAAAATAATTATAGAGCTCCTTTTTATTAATTATTTTAACAAAATATTCTTCTATATCTTACTAAAAACTAATTTTATTATCTTATTTGCTAAATTTTTCTCATAAAATATTTAATATAATTTAAATCTCTAATAATTAAAAATATGAAAATATTACCTTTAGAATTTTAAACAACCAAAAGTAGAATATGTGAGATGGCTATGAAAATTTTTGTTTTATATACTGATGAATTTGGAGAACGAATAGTTGGCAATCTATTAAATCAAAAAGATTTCTGTGAAGTTTGTGAATTAGACTGCGAGCGAGAGAAATGTAGAGGAAAGTATCCTTCTTTTGCATCAGATGTTTATGGTTTTGAAAAAATTGATGATGAGGATTTACCGGATTTTATTGAAGACCCTGAAAATTATATCCCAAAAATACCAAAAAATATTGATGTATTAATTGTAAATGGAATTCACCCGGATATTCTAACTGCAATTCCTGAATTTGCTGAAAATAATGATATTAAAGGAATCATTGTCCCAGTTGAGGATGGTAATTGGGTTCGATTAGGACTAGAGAATTCTATTAAGAGAGATTGTGAAGACCGTAATATTGAAATAGCATTTCCCAGACCTGCTTGTTCATTAGATTATACTAATCAACCGATTATTGATAAATTTATAGATTATTTTATGATTGGGAAACCTGTAGTTAAAATATATATTAATAATAACCGATTAATCACTTGTAAGGTATTAAGATCTGCTCCATGTGGTAGTACATGGTATATTTGTCGCCAGATTCTTGGTAAGGATCTAGACGAATTAGAAGAGCATGGGGCAGAGATCATAAGCCAAGCGCACCATAGCTTTCCATGTTCGGCATCTATGAATGTAGACCCTGCCTTAGGTGATACTAATCTTCATACTGGCGGATATATAGTAAGGGATGTAATTTTCACTGAAATTAAACGGTTATATCCTGATTTCAATCCAAAATATATAACTCAAGAACAAGTATTGGGGAAACAAATTTTTTAATTTATTGAATAGGGTCGATATTAAATGTATTAACTCTCTGAATTTCTATAATAAAAAATTTTTTAATAATTTAAATCTAAAAATAACAAAAATTCTTAATAGAAAATAAGAAAAATTCAAGCTCCAAAATCTTTTCTATTCATTATATTTTTAATTTCATCATTTAACTGTTTAGGTAATCCGAAAATCCCGATGTCCATGAAACCTCTAATAATAACTGCTACTGCTTCATCTTCTGACAGACCTCTAGTCATAAGATAATAAATTTCATTTTCTGCAATTTTCCCAACTGCTGCTTCATGTGAGAGCTCAGCGCCTTCTACATTTACTTGTAATTCAGGAATTGCTTCCATTTTTGTTTCACCATCTAGGAGGAGTCCCATGCATTCTAAATGCCCCTTACAAGTTGGTGTATTAGCTATTAGTTTTCCTCGAGCTATTACATTTGAATTATTCTTAGAAATATTTCTAGAAATAATATTTGCCCTTGAATTTTTCCCATTTAATATTACTTTTGACCCAACATCTATGTGCGTATGATTTTCTGCATAGATTATGGTATTAAACACTGTTTTTGAATTAATTCCATTACAATGAGCAACTGGATACATTTGAACATCGTCTACAGGGTGAAGACTTAAATAATTAGAAATAAATTCGGCATTATTTCCTACTTCAATCCCAGTCCTTGGCCTTACCATACTTTTTTTCGCCCAATGGTGGATCATAGAAAAACGAAGTTTTGCGTTATCTTTGACATAAATTTCTGATATACCTAAATGATCTCCTTTGTCTATATCTGGATGTGTTAAACAGCCGGTAATAATTTGAGCATCTGAACCTTCTTCAGCAATTATAATATTGTGGACTCTTTGCTCAAGATTCTTGTCCGTAATTAAAAGACATGATTGTAATGGGATTTCTACTTTTGCATTTTTCTGAATCCAAATAAAATATCCACCACTCCAATCTTGAGAAACCCGGCGGGTAAATTCATCTTTATCTTTATCAACAAGTCTCCAAAGATAATCTTTTACCCAACTTATTTCCTTAATAGCGTCTTTTGTGTCCATCATTACAACTTTATTTTCAAAGATTTTATTGATCCGGCTATAAATTGTAGATTGGTTCAAATGTAAAAAAGAGCCCGATCTTTCATCTTCATCGCCAATAACACCTGTTGTAATTATCGAATCCAAAATTTCATGTGGTAAATCTTTTAATGATTTAATTTTATTGTTTTTATTTTCATCCATCTATTTCACACACTCTCTTTTGACATTCAACACATTTTTCAAAGCCCACTTGTTTAATTGTCTTAAAAATTTCCTGTGGGTCTGCATAACAATATATAGTACTATCTAGCAATACACATGCCCTTTTTATAAAAATATGATTAAGAATTTCTCCTTGATGGGTAATAATAAGGGCTGTAGCTCCAGACTCTTCAATATATCTCTGTACTTCTTGAGCTATCAGCCTTAGACTTACAATATCCACACCTGAATCGATCTCATCTAACAAGACCAATTTTGGTCTTAATAATAACATTTGGAGGACTTCAGAACGTTTACGCTCCCCTCCAGAAAAGCCTACATTTATATTTCTCTCTAAAAAAGATGTCAAATTTAATTTTTCGATTAATTCATAATGTTCTGGTTCAAGATTTTCTTCATTCTTTTTCTTTAAACAAAATTTAATAATATCCAACAACTTAACTCCTTTAATTTCTGGTGGGTTCTGAAATGCCATAGATATTCCTAATTTAATCCGCTCATCAACAGGTAAATTAGTAATATCTTTCCCTTCAAAAAATATCTTTCCTTTTACTACCTTATAATTCGGCATCCCAATAATCGTATTAATTAAAGTACTTTTTCCACTTCCGTTTGGACCAAATAATACATAACTTTCCGATTTGGGAATCCGTAAATTTAAATTGTGTAAAATCTCTTTGCCATCTATCTCAACAGTTAAATTTTGGATATCCAATATAATATTATTATTCATTTATTGACACCATTTCTTTATTTTTTAGACAATTATGCTTGAATTATTATTCATTTATTAAAAATTTTATAATTTTTTCATAGATAATACAAAATTGTTTAATTCTAAATTGGTATAAATTTTACTTTTAATTATAATCAATTTTTATAAATGATTCTTTAGGCAATAATGAAATTTAGAAAATTTTTGATAAAAATTATTATAATAATTTATTTTGTTTTTTGAAATTTAAATAAAAAGAAGAATATAAAAGATCTTTATTTAAGAATGTCTACCAATTTTCTCCGAGAATTTCAAAATATTCTTGTTTATGTGCACAAGCTGGGCAAACTTCTGGAGGCTCAGTTCCTTCGTGTATATAACCACAATTTCTACAGCGCCATTTAATTGGTTTTTCTCTTTTGAAGACTCTATTTTTAATTATATTATCTCGTAATTCAAGATATCTTTTCTCATGTTGTTTTTCAGCTATAGCTATACTCCTAAAAACCTTGGCAATATTGTCAAAACCTTCTTCTTCTGCAACTTTTGCAAATTCTGGATACATTTTACTCCATTCATATTTTTCTCCTTCAGCTGCAGCTTTTAAATTTTCTGCAGTATCTGCAATAACTCCTGCTGGAAATGATGCTTTAATTTCAACCATTCCGCCCTTTAAAAATTTAAAGAGCCTTTCTGCATGTTCTTTTTCGTTATTTGCAGTCTCAATAAAGACCGCTTCAATTTGTCTATATCCATCTTTTCTAGCTTGTGAAGCAAAAAAAGTATATCTATTTCTGGCTTGTGATTCTCCTGCAAAAGCAGTTAATAAGTTTATTTCTGTTTTAGTACCCTTAATGTTTTTCATTTTATAATCACCCTAATTTAATCGTTCAATTACCATAATTTTTAATAATAATTAATTTATACATAAATTTTCATTGAATATTCATTTTTAAATTAAATTTAATAATTTAGATTATTATCTATATAATTTTAATGGAAAATTTTGTATTTTAATAAGATTTTTTCTTTTAAATTATTTATTAAAAGAGATTTTACTATATTAATTAGAATTATAATTTTTTTTTAAAATTTATTAACCAATTATTTTTTTTTAAATAACAAATAATAATATTAATATTGTTATTTTAACCTAAATCCATTAATAATTAATATAAACTCATAACAGTTACATAAAATTTATTTTTACGATATAAAAATATGGATTATTTATTAAGTTTTTAATCTATTTTCCAAAATTTTTTAGATTTAAGAAATTTTCCTAGATATACTAACGATAGCATAATTGGAACTTCCCAGAATAGCCCCATCGTTGTACCTAAGGCTGCTAGTGAACCTATTCCATAAATTGATACCGCTGAAGCAATTGCAATCTCAAAATGACTTGATGAGCCGATTATTACTGTTATAATTGCTTCTCTATATTTTAATTTGAACAATTTTGTTATTAAAATATTATAACTAACAACTATAGCAAATCTTATTAACAAAGGAATTGAAACTAATATCAGTTCCATTGGATAGAGAATAATTGTGTTTCCATTTAATGAGAAAATTACTATTAATGTAGCAAGAAGTGCAATAATTGCAATTTTACTAATGATTGGCCTGTATGTATTTTCAAACCATTTATGACCTTTTCGATTAATCAAGATTTTTTTAGAAATAATACCTGTTATTAATGGTCCGCCAATAAATACGACCAATGAAATTAATAATCCAATTTTATCTATAGCTATGTTTTGAATACCTGTTAAAATAGCTACTAACGGTGCATATCCAATAATTATAGATATAGTATTAATACTGGTCGTTATAATGTTTTGTTCTTGGTTCCCGCCAGCAAGATATCCCCAAACAAGTACCATCGCAGTACAAGGTGATGCAGATAATAGAATTATAGCTACTATTAATTGTTCACTCCCTTGTAAAAAAATACTTGCTAAATACATTCCAACAAAAGGTGCAATTAACCAATTTGATATTAATGTTAATATTATTGGGTGTGGGTGTTTTCCGAGTTTCCTTAATTCCTTTGCGCTTACATTGAGCATGGCAGGATACATCATAATAAAAAGACATATTGCAATTGGAATAGATATTCCTCTAATTTGCATAGAATTAATTAATTCACTTATCATAGGTATTGTTTTTGAAATTATAATCCCAATAGCAATACAAATAGCTACCCAAATAAAAAGATATTTCTCAAATTTATTTAATTTCTTACTTTTATTATAATTATTTTTCAAAATTTCTTTTTTAATCGAGATATTATTATCATCTTTAATTTTATTCTCATTTTTTTTCAAATCTTATCAGACCTTTTTAATAAAATTTTTAAAAAATATTTATAAATATCAATAAATTGATTATCATCATTATTTAGACATCAGTCGATAAATAGACGCATATCAATATATATATTTCGGTCAATATATTTATAAATATTAATTTTTTTAATATATCTCAAAAAAGGGATCTAATATGAATCTAGATCTTGAAGAACAGCAATTAAAGACGCTACTAGCATGTAAAGGAAACACTTTAAATATAAACAAATATTTGAATGAAATAAATGCCTTTAGAAACAAAGTTGAAAATAATGCAGACTTTAATTTTGTTTTAAATATTAATAGAATATTATCTGATAAAAATAGATTTTTAATTATTCAATTATTAAAAAATAAACAAGATCTATGTAGTTGTGAGTTTTCAGTAGCACTTGGGCTAACTCAACCTACTATAAATCATCATTTAAAAAAGTTAGAAGATTCTGGTCTAATTAAAAAATATTGGAAGGGTAAATTTATTCATTATAATTTAAATAAATCGATTATTGAAAAATATTATAAAACAATAAAAGAATTACTTGAATAAAGTTAGTAAATACATTTTAACATTAAAAAGATTCCAAAAATAATCTAATTTAATTGAGGTTTTGTAATATTTTCAACTTAATTTGAATTTTGCTCTTTTTTTAATGAGATTATCTGCACAAATGATTTCAAATATTTATATATTAAAAAGCCATTTTTTCCTTATTTAATAAAATAATATTAAGAAATTTCAATTTGTATCAATTTAAGACTTAAGATTTATGAGTTGAAATAAATAATAAATTTTAGTTTAAAATTTAATCATATTTGAGTGTATTAAAATTTCGCAAGAAACTTTTAATAAAACAAATCAAAAAAATTGAGAATAATTTTATAATAAATTAAATATTAATTTTTTAATGTACAAAAATATGTAATTGGAGAGTAAAATTAATATGCACATTAAATTTTTTCATAAAATTAAGGAAAAACTCTCGGTCAGT